>Ga0207927_1000017_pt1 | contig 79366 bp, 79 predicted proteins | sample NGESurdeep072012_2_FD_184456 | JGI IMG/M metagenome (GOLD analysis project Ga0207927, IMG submission 184456) | Arctic peat soil microbial communities from Barrow, Alaska - NGEE Surface sample 210-2 deep-072012 (SPAdes) | ecosystem: Environmental > Terrestrial > Soil > Wetlands > Peat ... | reverse complement strand
GCCTCCTTGAGGACGTGAGCTTTGACACCCACAGCCTCTCGGCAGGCCCGGACCTACCTACACACCGTTCGCAACGTCCCCGGGCACGTCAGCTAGAGCCGGCTCTTGATCGATTTGACTTCGGCGCAAACCGCCTTAGCGCACGCCGGCCAGTCGAAGAAACCCAGCGGCGCCAAGTCAGATCTCGCCCATGCCGCATCGAGGTAGCTGATTAGCAGCTCGACTCGCTCAAGTCGCGGACGGATGGCATGAACCTCCTTAAGCTCGCTTCGGATCTCGGGATCGGCAACGGGCGTATCAACGGCCACTGCGTCGAGATACTGGAACTCTGTTGACAGATGCTGGTGAGCGTAGGCTCCGACTGTCGTCAAGCGCAGGGCGCGAATGTCGCCGTCTGGAGGAATCTGCTCGCTCAGCTCGCCGTCTCGCATGCGACGCAATGCAAAGTCGATCTGCTCAGGCTCAAACGCGACATTCTGGAAGGTTTCAAACACGTCCTCGATCGGAACATAACCCTCGCCGTCTTGCTGCTCTGACGCTCTCCGCAGCAGCCCCAGCAAGCAGGGCAGCAAGAAGTGCTCACGCACGTCGTTAGTCGAGATATCAAAGAGGTTCGGAATGCGCGAGCGCGTGGGGCTATAGCTGAGTGCATCGCAGAGCAACACCGCACGCAGAAAGACGTGAGCTGGCACCAGGTAGTCGCCCTTGCTGCGGTTGCGGCGGACGATGTCGTCGGCTTCCGCGTGAGGGCTCTGCACGAAGTCCATGACGAGCTCCAGCGCGCGACGAGCGTTGCCCCCCGATAGGTTGATTAGGCACGACTGCAGCTTCTCGCTGCGCGAGAAGCTCTTCGTCAGAATGTCGAGGTACGTGCGCAAGTCGTCGGACTGAGCTGTCCAGCCCATCCATTGAGGAAGGCGCCCATTGCGCTTGTAGTGTTGCTCCCCGTACCGCAAGCGTTGGACGATCATGCGCTCCACGCGAGGCGGGTCAATCATGAAAGCCCGTGGCTGGTAGCCGGACAGCGTGCCGCGGATCCGCGAGGCATTGAACGTCTCGGGACGCAGCGTGACGAAGACTGTGCATGGCCAGCTCCGAGCCATGGTCTCGGCGACCAGAAATGCTTGCTCCTGATCCTCGCGGCTCCGTTGGTCGATGTTGTCGAGGACGACGATGATCTGCTGGGCACGCAACTTCACGAGATGCTCAAGCGAGCGGCCAAGGTGGGTCTCCGGGTGAGAGGCGAGTTCGAGCAGTCGATCAATCTCGCGCTTCTTAAACTCGTTGGGGTCCAGGCTCTTGAGGTCGGCGTTCGCCCCTTGGGCAAATCGTCTGACCTCCTTGTGGTAGGTGCCGCGTAGGAACGGAGCCGCATCTATGTCGATCTCGTAGCGGTCGTGTAGCTGTTCGCGGAACGAAATCGCAACCTGCGACTTGAGGTCCTCGAGCACCGCGCTCCGACCAAGATCGACGTAAAGCACCACAGCCTGCTCCGCGAGTTCCTTAGCGTCGACGCGCAAAAGCCTACGCAGGAACATGGTCTTGCCTACGCCGACCCCTCCGAGGAGTACCAGTGGCTCGCGCCCCGAGCTTGTGGCGGCGACCTCCTCGATCAGATGCTGGTTCAAGCCCTCCTTGGTCCGAGCCTCCTCAAGTCCGACCTGGAGCTCGGCTCCGAGTGCGGTCGAACGGCGTGTGCGCAAGACACCGCGGTTCAGGAGGGCGAGCTGCGAGTACGCTCCCGGCGGGCAGTAGCACTCACGGAGGAACTCGTCCTCATTGTCGTTGTCGCGGTCATACTCTGGAAGGAACAGCACATTGAGCGTGCTGAATATCGCGTCGCGATCCGTCGGTCGAGCAGTTCCGGGGTAGTCACGCACCTGCTCGGCCAGCTTCGGTGGCGCGGCCGCGAGAGTCCCTCGCAGCTTGTGCGTCAACCGCCTCATCGAGCATCCATCCTCTGTGAGCGTCTCCCAGAGGTCTGGGAAGCCGTCAGCGAGCTCGTGGGGCGAGCTGAAGACAAGCGCACGACCAGAGCGCGGGGATATGCCGTCGCTGCGACTAGCGACGAACGCGATCAGCTGGTGGCCGTTACAGATGGCCGCATACGGTGTCCCGCGTTGCTGCGCGTAGCGCTCGACCTGTTCCAGAGCGCTAGAAACCGCCCCGCCGAGTGCGTAGAGGGCTTCGAGCTTGGTGACGCGGGCTAGGCCTTCGGGGAGCTCAAACCAGGCGTCCTCCCGCTTGGCCTCGACGACGAGCCGTCTCACAAGGTCGTCTAGGACATAGTCGGCGTAATCGCCGTTCTCGTGCTCCTCCAGTATCGCTTGGTCGCGGCTCCATCCGAGGCAGTCGAATATCAGACGGTCGACCAGCTGTAGCCGTGTCGTAGCCTCATTGCGGCCAGCCTTCCTGTCCGCCATGTCGGCCACCAGCGCGGAAACACGCTCGAACGCGACATCATAAGCAAGGGTCGACACTGGGAAATGCAGCATAGCCCCTGGACAAAGGCCGAACAGGCCTTGCGACGACGACCCGTCAAACACCGACTAGAGCTTCCTCAGACGGCGTATCCAGGCTCCGGGAACTGCTGGGAGCTAGGTATATCTATGCGGCCATTTGTGCGGTTCCTTGAACGTGGGACGGACGAAGATGCCCAGATTCCTGGGATCATGCTCATGAGCTGGGCGGCAGCGAAAGCTGCCCCCAGCGATGCAAGGTTTATAGTCGCTACACCAGTAAGGTATCGCAAAATACGTCATCGGCTTGGCGAGCCTCCTGCTATAGCGAGGCCCCCGCATCGACGGGACTTCACGCGGCGACTACGTCTCTCACTCGGGAGCGACAAGCATCGCAGGAAAGAACAGGCATCGTGGCTATCGGTGCTCAGTCCGCGGTGCTCTCCCGACCCGATCGGTGGTCGTTGGCGTCCAGTAGCTTCCCTCAACGAGCGTCCTGAGCCTGTCCGGCTCTCCGTCGCGCCGGTCCATTTGCCGAGCGTAGATCGCAAGCGTGAGGTTCGGCGTGGTGTGGCCCATCTGCGCCATGACGTACGGCGGTGTCTCGCCGATGGCGAACAGCAGCGAGGCGAACGTTCGGCGCAGCGAGTGCGGCGTCAGACCGTCAGGCAGAGGCTCGAATCCGTCCGTGGCGAGCTGCGCGTTTGCGTGCTTGACCGCCTTGTCGAGTACGCGCCGTCGGATGTTGGTTGCGCCGAGCCGACGGCCGGTCGTCGTGCAGAACACGAGTGCGTCGGATGCAGGATCGATGCGCGTCCAGTGGTCGCCCAGCTCGTCGTTGAGTACCGGGAGGATGTTCACGACCCTGACGCCAGCGTCGGTCTTGGCGGCGCGAACAGTGATCGTGCCGCGCTCGAGGTCCACGTCGCGCCAGCGCAACGCCTGCGCCTCGCCGAGCCGCAGACCGCCGAAGGTCAGCGCAGCAAGCAGTGCGCGCCGTTGACCGCGATAGACCCTCGCCCTCTCGTCGAGCTTGCCGGCGCCGTCGAGCAGAGCCGCGATGTGGTCTGCACGGTCGAGCCAAGAGCGTCGGGGAGCAACTGCTGGCAGCCGTCGTCGACGGCCACGCGCGGGATTACGGTCGATCAGCTCGTACTCGACGGCCGTCTCGAGGATCGCGGCGAGCGTGGTGAGCGTCTTGTTGATCGACGTGGCTCCGAGGTTTCCCTCGCGCACCTTCGCCAGTCGGTAGCGATCCACCTCCTCGACGGTGATCTGATCCAGACGCCGCGAGGCGAACGCGGGCAGCAGGTGACTCGACAGACGCCATTGCAGGTCGTCACGCCCGGCCGCGCTGAGCCCGTTCCCTCGCCGCCCGCCCTCCACCGTTTGACGCTCGAACCACTCCGAGGCGAACACGTGGAAGGTCGGTATTTCCCGTGGCGCCTGCACGATCTCGACGGTGGTGGGTGGCTGCCAGATGCCGCGCCGCACGTCGGCGAGGAGGTTCTGTAGCTCCGTCTCGGCCTTCGCCTTGCTCCACCCGTCCGCAGTGGTGCCGAGCGCGAGATAGCGACGCTTGCCGTAGGCGCGGAAGCGCAGCGCGAAGGTGGTGCTTTGCCTGCGCTTGTCGATGACGACTTGCCCTGTAGCTGGCCGTGGCACCGTTAATCACCCACCATCGAGAACAGCCCGCGTCCGATGTTGCGCCGGCCTTTACGCCGGTAGACGCGCAGGCGGCGCTGCTCGGGGTCGAGGCTCTCATCCCCCGGCTCTTGGTAGTCGTCTATGTCCGGTGTCGCGTCGTCAGGCTCTGCCCACTCGCGCGAGCAGTGGACGAGCCCGCCGAGCAGCCTGCAAGAGCGGTGCAGACTGTCGGCAACCTCAAACCACGCATCAGAGTCAGCGTCCGTGGCGAGCAGCCGCAGCGTGTCATCTGCGAGCGCCCGGACCTTCTCGCGCAGCGGCCCCATCTCTTGTTCGGCTGTGGCGCGTGCTTTGCGCCACGTCCGGTGCTGTCTGGACTCCGGCAGCTCCGGCACGTTTCCCGCCCGGTTTGCCCGTGCGAGACACCGCGCCCCCGAAGCGGTGAGCGCCCACATCTCGATGCCGTGGAGGCGGGAGCGCTCGATCTGGCCGGCTGCCTCCAATATGGACAGCCGGCGGTGGACGTGGCGTGCTCGACCTGAGCGCGTCGGAATGTCCAGGTCGTGATAGATCGCTGAGGTGTGGACTTCCGGCCCTCGCGCACGGTGACGCGCCGAGCGGTCGATCGACGCGAGGATCAACACATCAGGTAGTGCGTCTGCGTATTTGCTCATCGGTTCCTCCGTGGTTTGGAGGCTCCGGGAGACGGCTTCTAGCGAGGAAGACGCCCTTACCGTCTCGGTAGGGTGTCTAGCGCGCCGCGAGCTACCACTCTCGGTGCCACGCCCCCGGCTGTTCAAGCAGCGCGGGGGCACTATGTTTGGTCGGATCGACCCTACCGCAACACACCTGATATCGCAAGTCTGTGTCCAGTGACCGCCATCCCGACTGACGACCCTCGCGCCCTCGGACAAGCGATGCGCGCACTGCGACTTCAGGCGGGCATCACTCAGAAGGCGCTCGCCGAACGCGTGGGCACCAGCGAGGCGTACGTGTCCAACATCGAGAGCGGCCGGCGCGATGCCCGCTGGAGCACCACTGCTCGGCTTCTGCACGCACTCGGAGCCGACCTGCACCAGCTCGCCGATGAGGTAGCCAAGGTCGAGCAGTCGAGTCAGTAGGCGAACCGGCATCACGAGCGCCTCCGATTGCTCTCGGTCGAGCCCTTTATGGGCAGCAGGTTTGGGTTGCTGCCTAAACGCTTGCGGCCACTGCGTGGCGAAACGCTAGGCGCCACGGGCGTTTGTGGCGTCTGCGACTCCTTGCTGGCAGAGCTGGCAAGCAACTCCCGGGCGATGTCCACGTCGAAGCGCAGGCGCGGCTTTGATCCGGCCCCGAGCTGAATGGCGCCGAGTTTGGCTCGGTGGGCGTAGACCCACGAACGCTCAACGCCCAACTCGGCGGCGAGTGTCGCCGCATCTACAAGCCGACGCTCACGAGGGGAGTGGCTTTCGGTGCGAAGCAGCTCGACCACGCGCTGCGCGACGGCCTCCACGGATGCCGCGTCAAGAGCGGGGCCGCTGGGCGTCGGCGAGTCGTAGGGGGGTTGCGTTCGTCTGCGGTGAGTCATGGGTGTTAGTGACCCCCAAAGGCCGTGACCGGCCAACGAGTTGCCCACGAACGCTCTGGACTCCAATCCGCGGCGCCGCGCTCCCCACAACCCAGCCGAGACGAGCTGTAGACCCCTCCGCCACGCTCACGGCCAATCGGCCAGCGCTCACCGGCCCATGCCACCGTGCCCAGCCCGAGCGCCATCGCTTCGCTCCACGACAGAACAGACCAGATGCACGAGGGTCGAGCAGGACCCTCAAGTGGGACCAATTCCGTGGCCGGTCTCGCGTGCTCGGGGTCAATAACCACATGACAACCACGAGAAGCACCAACACAAACACGGTCAGCGAGCACGCATGGGGGAACCGTCGATGAGCCGTCGTCTGAAGATCACATTGCCAGAGACACTTGCCGTGCAACTGGACGAACTTGCTGCGAACACCGGCGAGCCGGCCGCGCGGCTCGCGGGCCAGATGGTCCGCCACGGCATCGCCGAAGCAGCGGCCAGCGGACAGGTTCATCCGGTGCGCGCCAGGCCGGTGCCTGTTGCGCACGGAGCACCCGAAGAGGAAGAGTCAGACCGGCGGCCACCGTGGCTTGAGCCCTACGGCGGGGACGCGGAATGGCGCTCATGGATGTGGGGCGGGATCGTCGCCCTTTATGGCCGCTACCCGACAGCGCTCGCCGAGCTGAAAGACGGCTGGTGGAAGAGCGAGGCGCACGTCGAGACGCTCTGCGCCCTGGTCGTGTGGCGCCAGTGGATCGATGACGCCGGACGGGACCCACGCGAAGAGTTCGCCTTCCAGGTCCAGCTCTCCGACTACGGTCTTGCTCTCCGCCATGAAGGCGGTGGCGTCACCCGCGCATGGAAGCCAGGTGCCGCACCAGACGAGTGGCGCTACTGATCCTGCTGTCTACGCGTGCGCCAGCTCGCGCATCTGCCGCACGGGATGGCGACCCAGCCGGCTCGCGGTCGCGTAGGGCGCGGGGTGTCCGTGCACACGCTGTGTGACGTTGACGCCGACGCGGCCGCGTAGTCGGTCGATCAGACCTCTTGGCTGTGGGATCAACAGCAGCTCGTTCTCATCGCTGACGAGGACGGTGGCGCGACCCTCCGTGAGATTGCGCCAGAGTGCATCGTCGGCCCACTCCTGATCGCCGGGAATGAATGCAACCCGGTCCGGGTAGCCGAGATCATCATCGCTGAGCGACGCAGCCATGAAAAGCTCGTGTGTCTTGTCTACGGTCTTGCTCATCGGGTGTTCTCCCAGCTACGAACGATATCGCTCCAGCCGTCGATCAGCTTGACCTCGGCAGCGTTCATCGCCTCGTTGATCGGGCCGTGCCTGACGATCGGGTCTTGCTTCTCGGAGCCGACATAGCGGTGCTCGTGGTGCTCATCGGGTGCGTGCGCGTTATCGAAGGTCCGCACCGTATGCAAAACGCCGTCGCGCTCGACCAGCAGCACGATCGCGTACTCGACGGGATGAACGCTTGAACGCTGCACCACCACGAGCACATCGGGAGCGAGGAGCAGTTCTCGTATCCGATCCTTGGGCATGGGCCGGGTGATGTTAGGCCGCGCGCCAGAGGGACCGAACACGTCGAGACGAAGCGCCAGCGGGCAGGCGCGTGCAAGCGGGCGGTCGTCATGCCGGATTGCGGATCAGGAACTCGCGTACGTCTCGTATAAGCGCTGCGACCTGCTGGTCGTCGTAGTCGTCGTAGTGGCCGTGCGCGGCCTTGTTGCGGAGGTCGAGCCACGCGGTGACGCTCTTTTGCTCCAACCTGTTGTAGGCGCCCGCGGCGGTTAGCTCAGCGTTGAGGGCGTCGGCCTTCTTCGGAGAGCCATCCCCCTTCTCGACCTCCAGCCCACCCTTCATGGCGAGCTTGCGAAGATGATCCTCCAGCACGCTCCCTGCGATCACTGCCGCTGCGTCCTTGTAGCCCGACGTTTGAAGCTCGTCGGCCATACCTATGAAGTCCGAGAAGACTTCCGCGTGGATTAGTTCCGCGACGCCTTGCGCATAACCCGCTGCCAGATCGTCGCGCAGGCCGGACGCGACCCCAGCAAGTTCGTGGGCGACCCATCCAGGCCGCTTTCCGGGCTGCTGTGCAATTCCCGTGGCGCGAGTAGAGTAGGTGCTCCCGGGCGGGGAGAGTCGATTGATCGCCGCGAGCAGCCGAGTGGCGCAAGCCTGCATCGACGGTTGGGGTGTTGTGTGCAACGCCCGGTCGAAGTCGGTGAGCACCGCCTGAAGTTGCGCAACCATGGACTCAGCATCCATGCTGGACACGCTAGAGCGCTGGTCAGACGGGCGTTGTCGCGAAGCCCCCGCATCATTCGCGGCGTGTCTGCGAATGATGCGGGAACGGACGCAGCCGTCGTTTGGGCAGCAGCCCCATTCCGCTGCCCAAACCGCGTCAAATCGCGCCCAATCCGGTCGTATCCAACCAAGGGCTGAGGGCCAAAACCCCTGATGGGCGCTGAAAATCAGGGCTCCCACGCCCCAACCGCCGCCTCGCGTGTGAAGCGAGCGCTCTCCCACTGAGCTACGCGCCCTGGACCCCTGAGTCTATTGGGCTCCGTCTGTTGCTGACGGCCTCGCGAGAGTCCCTCCACGAAGCGATGCTCTAGCTCGGAGTCCTCGCCTATCCAACCTCGGCCATCAACGGAGCGTGGTCGGAGGGCTTTCTGCCCTTGCGGTAGTCGCGTGCGATCGAGCACTCGGCGAGCCCCCGCGCGATGGGCTCACAGACGAGGATGTAGTCGATCCGCAGGCCCAGGCCACGGTGGAAGTGGCCCTGACGGTAGTCCCACCAGGTGAACTGTGTCTCGTCGGGATGGACCAGCCGGTAGGCGTCCACCAGCGCCCCATCGCTCAGCACGCGCTCGAATCGTGTGCGCTCGGCGGCCGTCACGTGGGTCGCTCCGACAAAGGCGGCCGGGTCGTACACGTCCCGGTCCTCGCGCGCCACGTTGAAGTCCCCGGCGATCACGAGCGGCGAGCCGCGCTCGGCTGCAACCCGCTCTGCGATCGCATCGAGGAACGCGAGCTTCTCGGCGAACCACTCGCTGTCCACCTCGCGACCGTTCGTGACGTAGACGCTCGCGACTCGCATCCCCGCCACGCTCGCCTCGATCCATCGCGCCTCCTCGGCGCGGCGCTCACCCGGGAGTCCGGCGATGGTCTCGCCGAGGCCGAGGCCACTGCGCGCGAGGATCGCCACGCCGGCCCAGCGCCCGGATCCATGGTGGACCGCGTCATAGCCGGCGAGCGCGAGCTCGGCGGCGGGGAAGGCCGCGTCGTCGCACTTGGTCTCCTGGAGCATCACGACGTCTGGTGAGTGCTCGGCCAGGAACTCGAGCACTCGCGGCAGTCGCGCCCCCAGCGAGTTGACGTTCCACGTCGCCAGCTTCATTCGGGGCGAACGCTATCGGGCTGGACGCGGCCGACACCGCGCGCGTCCCGTCGGAGCCCAGACGGCGGGACGCTCAGCGTCCCTTGGCCGTGAACGTGATCGAAGCCGGACCGCAGGAGCTCGTGTACTTCCCGGTGTCCTGCTGGCTGAAGTTGATGGTGCCCGTGGCGGTCTTGGCGCTGGTGAAGGTTCCGTTCGCACCCGCTGTCGTCTTGGTCGTGATGCCGAAGGTCGTGTGCGACGACACGGCGCCGGTGGCCGAGAAGCGACCCGCCTTGGAGACCTTGACCGTGCCGATCTTGATGACGGCTTCGGGCTTGGTGTAGTAGTCGACCCCGGGCCGGAACCCGCCGGCGCCGAAGCACCCCAGCGAGGAGAACTTGAAGTTCAGCAGGCTGGCGCCGCTGCTCGACACGGAGAAGCTGACGGGCGCTCTGAAGCCGCTGATAGCCGTCAGGTCGCTGAAGCCGGCGAAGTGCGCGCCGCGCTTCGGATGGGCCGCGATCGCCGCCGTTGTGGCTGTCGCGAGCGCCGCGACGATCACGATCGGGATCGCGATCATGCGTCTCCCCATCCGTTGGCCCGTAGAAGCTTGCGGGACCATCGTTCTCATTCTGTGCCTCCTCGGTCGGCCTGGATTCGCGCTCTCGAAACTCGGGCTGGAAGTTTACGCGGGGCCGATGACGCGCGGCCCGAGCGTCCTCCCGGTGATACGTCGAAGCGCCGTAGGCAATGACTGCGCCTCACTCAGGCGAATGCCAGCTGCACCGTCAGCAGCGCCCCGATCGAGACGGCGCAGAAGACGTGCTCACGCCAGATCGAGCGCGCGAGCGCGCCCTGATGCGCCACGGAGTCGGCGCGGGCGCCGAGCCTCACCGCGTGCGGCACCGTGCGCGCTCCCACGAGCACGATCGGAGCGAGCGCCAGGGCCAGCGATGCCCACACGGCCCAGCGGCGCTCCCCGCCGCCGGCGATCTCCGCGACGATCGCGGTCAAGGTGGCGAGCATGGCGGCGGCGATGAGGCGGTTCATCGGCCTTGCCGCCGTGGTGACACGGGCGTAGTAGCCGGCGATCGACGCAAGGACGGACTCGGGCAGCTCACCGCCACGGTGTGCGACCACCTGGACGTCGAACATCAGATCGAACCACAGGACGGCCAGCAGGAACCCGGCGCCCGCGGTCACGAACGCGCTCATGAGCCCAGCCGCACTCCCGGGTGAGGACGCAGGCGGTCGCCCGGCTCGGAATAGATGCCCTCCAGCTGGTCGACTTCGGCCTCGGTCAGCGATGCGCCGAACGTGCGCGAGCCGCCCAGCTCTTCGTAGCCGGCCTTGAGCTGCTTGCCGATCTGGGCGAGCGTGAAGTGCCCGTCGTAGACGCTCTCTATGTAAAGGTCGACGTTGGCCCTGGCGAAGCGGGCCCCGACCGGCGAGCCGTGTTCGATCTGAGCGATGGCTCCCGCGATCAGCTGCCAGCCGCGGGTGGATAGGCCGACGTAGCTGCGGAACAGCGCTGCTAGAGCCGATCCGGGGCCTGTGATCGAGGCGGCCGTTCGTTCCTCGAAGAGCGCTGGGAGCTCGAGCCGGGCCGCGTCTTCGCGAACTGCGTCGATGGCCACGCGTGAGTCGCGGGAGCTGGTGCTCAGCCCGTTGGCCACGAGCGGCCATGCAGCCCTGGTGGCGGCGACCTCGACGGCGACCTGCCCTCGAGCGCTCAGGAGGGTGCGACTGACGAGGACCAGGTCTTCACGTTCGAGCCGGGCGGCCGCCGGCGAGGACGAGGCGCCGCTCCCGCACGCGCTCGCGGCCAGAGCGGCGCCGCTCGCCAGAAGCAGCGCCGCTACGCCACGCATTGCGCTCTTGCGGGGAGCCTGCGTAGGTGGCCTAGGTTCCGAGCAGGTCGATCACGAACACCAGCGGCGCGTTCGGTGGGATCGCGCTACCGGAGCCTTTGGCGCCATAGGCGAGCGCCGAGGGAATGATCAGCTCGCGCCGTCCGCCGACCTTCATGCCTGCGACGCCCTGGTCCCAACCGGGGATCACCTGTCCCTTGCCGAGAGCGAACGTGAACGGTTCTTTGCGTTTCCAGGAGGCGTCGAACTCTTTGCCGCCGCTGTAGAGAACGCCCACGTAGTTGACGGTCACCGTCTCGCCGGCCTTGGCTTCGGCGCCCGTGCCCGTGATCAGGTCTTTCACCACGAGCTTGCTCGGCGCCGCGCCCGACGGTGGCGTCACCTTCGGTTCGGTGGCCAGCGGCCCGCTCGTCGGCGTCTTGGCGGTCGTGGTCGATTCGGACGTTTTCGTGGGGGTCGTTTCGGTGGCTTTGATGAGCGAGTTGTCGGCCTTGTTCTCGGCTCCGACCGTGATCGTGCTCGAGCTGCTGCTGGAGCCGCAGCCGGCGATCAGTACGGCGGCGCCGAGCGTCGCCAGGGCCACGCCGGAGCGTGAGCGAAGGGTGGGGTGCGAGACGTTGAAGTTGGTCACGGTCGCGCAGCTTATCGGAACTCGCGCGCTCCGGTGTGCGTTACGATCGCCTCGGACCGTGCTAGGCGGGGAGGTAGCGGTGCCCTGAATCCGCAATCCGCTCTAGCGGGGCCGAACTCCCTTCCGAGGGGCCTTCGGCTCCGGTCGCTCCGTCGCTCGGGGCGTCGATGGTTCGGGTCCCGCGCGGTGTCGGCTTGCGAACCAGGTCAGGTCCGGAAGGAAGCAGCCTTAAGCGATCACCGACAGGCGCAGCGGGAGCTCCCGAGCCGGAGCCGTGGGCGAAGGCAGGCACCGGATGCACGAGATCTCGACGAGGGGTGCACGGTCCATCAATAGCTGCAGCGTTTGAAGATCAGCCACGAGGAGTTGCTGGCCGACTCGGTGAACCCCGGCGGCACGCTGACGGCCACGTGCGGGTCCTTGCGGTCGAGCACGTAGCCTTCTTCCACCTGCCGGCTGGCCGGGTCCACGTAGACGCCGCTGCGGATCTGCCCGGAGGCGAGCTGCGCGTTGACGATGTTTCTGGGGCTCGTGTGCAGGTACAGCGCCAGCAGCGGGATGGGTGCGTGGTTGGGCACCCCCACAGGGCCACAGCGGAGGTTGACGGCGCCGCTTTCGACGAGCGCGACGAGATCGCCTTCGATGCTCTGCTGGCGAGCCAGTTCGTCCATTTGGCGGTGGGCCGCGCGGTACTGGGAGGGGATGTAGACGACCAGCGCCACCAGCACGAGCGCGCCCCCGGCCATCCACCACCGACGACGACGGTCCCCGCGCTCGAGCGCGGTCCAGCCGAAGGCCCCTGCGCCGCAGAAGATGCACAGGATCGCTGCCGCCAGGAACGCGTAGCGGGTGTTGATCGGCAGCCCGAGCGTGGCGAAGGCCGCGAACACCACCACCGCCAGCACGCCTGCGCCGGCGCCAAGCAGCGCGCGGCGACGCAGCCACAGCAGCGACAGCACCCCTCCGAGGGCCGCGCCCACGAGCACGGGCGGGCGCAGGATCTCCCCGATTCTTCTGGGGATGTACTCGGGGACGTTGACGATGCCGGTGACCCGGTTGAGGGTGCTGGCGGTGTGGCGTGTGTTGGTGAGCGACCACAGGGGGTGCCCGGTGACGGCGAGGTCGCTGAGCACCCACACCAGCGGCGCGCTTGCGGCCAGCAGGGTCAGCCATGCGAGCTCTCCGCGTGTGCACGTCGGGCGCTGGAAGCGCTGCCGATCCCCGCTCCGTGGTCGGCGCGCCAGGGGAGGGCGCCAGCCGACGGCGTACAGCCAGTAGAGACCGGAGAAGGCCCACGCCTCGGGACGCAGCAGGCCGGCGAGCGCGAGTAGGGCGAGCACGGGCACCGCGGCTGGTCGCTCCCCCCTGGTCCTTGCTCGGCTCTCCACCAGCAGGGCGCCGAGCACGAGCAGCAGATAGGGGAGATCCACGTAGGCGCGGACGCCGTAGGAGAGGACCGGCACACGGGTCAGGAAGATCAGCCCCGCGAGCGCTCCGGCCGCCCGTCCGAACCAGCGGGCGCCCAGTCGGTAGATGACCCACCCGCACCCGGACAGCGCGAGGAAGCCCAGGGCCACCGTCACCTCGGTGATCGCGTGGGCGCCGAGCGGCGAGAGCGCCACCCCGAGGAGCTCCAGCAGCGGGTGGGGCGTCGGGGCGATCGGGACGCTGTATGCGGGCGCCTGTCCGCGTGAGAGCTGCCCGCCCCATGCGAGCGCGTAGAGAGTGTCGTAGTTGACGAAGCCCACGCCGCTGAGCAGGCGCAGCACGATCGCCCCCGCGACGATCGAGATCGGTGCGCCCAGACGCTGCGCCGAGCGCTTGATCGAGGCGGTCATGGGCGCGGACGCTACCCGCTCGGGCTGGAGCTCGAGCTCGTTGCGAGCCCACCCACCCGCGTGGGTAGACTCAGATCAACGGTGTCAGTAGAGGAGCAGCCACAGGAGCAGCAGCGGTCGCTGTACCGCAGACACCGTCCTCGCACCTTCGCCGAGGTGGTCGGCCAGGAGCCGGTTGTGAGGACGTTGCGCAACGCCGTGGAGCGCGGAAAGGTGCACCACGCCTACCTGTTCGTCGGCTCGCGCGGGACCGGCAAGACCTCGATGGCCAAGATTCTCGCGGCCTGCCTGAACTGCGAGCGGGGGCCGACCACCGAGCCTTGCGGGGAGTGCGAGTCGTGCCTGTCGATCGCCCGGGCCACCTCGCTGGACGTGATCGAGATGGACGCCGCGTCCAACAACTCCGTGGATGACATCCGCGAGCTGCGCGACAGCGTCGCCTACGCCCCCGTGAGCGGGCGGCGCAAGGTCTACATCCTCGATGAGGCCCACATGCTCTCCACGGCCGCCTGGAACGCGTTTCTGAAGACGCTTGAGGAGCCCCCGCCCAACACCGTGTTCGTGCTGGCCACCACCGAGGCGGGCAAGGTGCCGGCGACCGTCGTCGATCGCTGTCACCGCTTCGACTTCCACCGCCCCACGGTCGAGCAGATCGCAAGCGTTGTGCGCCGCGCCGCCGCGGCGGAGTCGATCGAGATTCCGCCCCCGGCCGTGGCCGCCCTGGCCCGTTCGGCGACCGGCAGCTTCCGCGATGCCCTGGGCACGCTCGAGCAGCTCGTGACCTACAGCGGTGCCGCGATCGCGCTCGAGGACGTGCTCGCCGTGCTCGGCGTGGCCGATGCCAGGCTGCTGGAAGAGACCGTTGACGCGGTCGACTCGGCTGACGCCAGGCGCGCGCTGAAGACGCTCGAGGAGTGCGTGGAGCAGGGCCGGGACGCGGCGTCCTTCGCAGCCGATCTCGAGGTGCGAGCCCGTGAGCTGCTGGTCGTGCAGACGCTCGGCGAGGTTCCCCACGAGCTCGCCTTGACGCCTGAGGCGGACGCGGCTCTGCGCGCGCAGGCCGAGCGCGTGGACCATGCCACGGTCGTACGCCTGCTCGAGCTGCTCGGCGAGGCCATGGAGGGCGTGCGGGCCGGCGCAGACGCGCGCACGCGGCTCGAGCTCGCGCTCGTGAAGGCGGCCAGGCCGGCGCTGGACTCCTCGATGCGCGCGCTGCTCGCTCGCATCGAGCGGCTGGAGGGCGGGCGCGTGGTGTCCGCCGTGGCCGTCGAGCGCGAGGTCCCGCTCCCCGACGCACCGCGCGCACCCAAGCAGATGCCTTCCGCGACCCAGGGCCCGGCCGCCGGTCAGCCGGCCGCCCAGCCTGCGCCCGCCCAGCCTGCCGCGTTGGCAGCCCAGGCTCCTCCTGTGGCCGTGAGCCCCGACCCGGTGCCCGCCGCCGGCGAGCGGGCGAGCGCCGCGCCCGCCGCGCCCCTGATGGCGGACGCGCCGGTTGTCGCGGACGCGCCGGTGATGGCAGATGACCTCGAGGCGGTGTGTGCGCTGTGGCCGGCGGCGGTTGACCTGGTGCGCAGCGAGAACGCGATGATCGCTGCGGTCATCGGCAAGGCGCACCCGGTGGGGGTGGACGGCGATGATCTCGCGCTCGCCTTCGCCCCGACGGATCAGTTCCTCAAGAAGAAGGCCGAGGACCCGGCCAATCGCATGATCGTCGGTGAGGCCCTGCGGGTCCTGGGCGGCAAGCGCTGGCGGCTCTCCTACGAGCTGCGAGACGAGCTCGCTTCAGGGCAGGCTGCCGTGCTGGCCGAGCAGTCCGACGAGGACTGGATCAGGCGCCTGAAGGAGGAGTTCGACGCCGAGGAGGTACCCGGAGAGTGGGAGCCCGCGCCGGAGATATCGGCGCAGGAGGATGAGCGCGGCGCCCCCGCCGCGACCGGCAACGAGAAAGGCGCCTGATGGCAAAGCAGCCGCGCATGCCCAACATGCAGCAGATGATGCAGCAGGTTCAGAAGATGCAGAAGGACATGGAGGCGGCCCAGGAGGAGCTGCGCAACGAGGTCGTGGAGGCCTCGGCGGGCGGCGGGATGGTCACGGTCAAGATCGGCGGCGACCTCGTGGTGCGGGAGGTCAGGGTCGATCCCTCGGCGGTCGATCCCGAGGACGTGGAGATCCTCGCCGACATGGTGCTGGCGGCGGTCAACGAGGCGCTGCGCATGGCCCAGGAGCTGGCCGAGCGCAAGATGGGCGGAGCCACCGCGGGGCTCGATCTCGGAGGCCTCGGCGGACTGGGGATGCCGGGCCTGTGAACCCGCTGTGAGCACCTCCTACGCGCCGCCGGTCCAGAGGCTCGTGACCGAGCTCTCCAAGCTGCCCGGCATCGGCAACCGCACGGCCCAGCGGCTGGCCTTCCACATCCTGCGCACCTCGCCTGAGGACGCGGTTGCGCTGGCGGAGGCCATCCGCGAGGTCAAGGAGAAGATCGGCCTGTGCGAGGTGTGCTTCAACCTGACCGACGAAGCGCGCTGCCGCATCTGCCAGGACCCCAGGCGCGATCAGGAGCTCATCTGTGTCGTGGAGGAGCCCAGCGACGTGATCCCGATGGAGCGCACGCACGAGTACCACGGCGTCTACCACGTGCTGGGGGGCGCGCTCTCGCCGATCGACGGAGTGGACCCCGAGGACCTCAAGATCGCCGAGCTGCTCACCCGCGCCGCCTCGTCGCAGATCTCTGTCAGGGAAGTGGTGCTGGCCACCAACCCCACGACCACCGGCGAGGCCACCGCCCTGCACATCGCCGAGGAGCTGCGCCAGCGCGCCCCGCAGATAAAGCTGACCCGCCTCGCCAGTGGCCTGCCGGTGGGCTCGGACCTGGAGTACGCCGACGAGGTGACCCTCGGCAAGGCCTTCGCGGGCCGGCGCACCGTGTGAGGAGGATCCCTGGCCCCCGCGCTGGAGCGGGCCGGCGCGGGGCCTGGCCGGTTGGAGACGCCGCCTGCGGGCTGAGGTCATTGATTGGGGCCGGCCACGGCGATCCCGACCGGCGCTCGCGTCCGGGGCAATATCCTGCGGGGGATGCCCGGTCTGATCGTCATGAAGTTCGGAGGCACGTCCGTGGCCGATGCCGAGCGCATCAAGCGCGCCGCCGGGCGGATCGTGGAGAAGCGCGAAGCCGGCCACCAGGTCGTGGCGGTGCTCTCGGCGCGCGGCAAGACGACAGACGAGCTGATCACGATGGCCGAGGAGGTCTCCGCCGCACCCGATCCGCGTGAGATGGACATGCTGCTCTCGACCGGCGAGCGGATCTCCTGTGCGCTGTGCGCGATGGCCATCAACGACCTCGGACACAGGGCCATCTCCCTGACTGGCTCGCAGGCGGGAATCGTGACCGACGAGTCGCACACGAAGGCGCTGATCCTCGACGTGCGCGCCGAGCGCATCCGCGGGGCGCTGGAGGAGGACAACATCGTGCTGGTGGCCGGCTTCCAGGGCGTCTCCAAGGACGCGCGCAACGTGACCACCCTCGGCCGTGGCGGCTCGGACACGAGCGCCGTGGCCGTGGCCGCTGCGCTCGGCGCCGAGGTGTGTGAGATCTACACGGACGTGGCCGGCGTGTATTCGGCCGACCCCAGGATCGTGCCGAACGCGCGCAAGCTGGAGACGGTGTCCTTCGAGGAGATGCTCGAGATGGCCGCTTCGGGAGCCGGCGTGCTGCAGCTGCGCTCGGTCGAGTACGCACGCAACCACGGTGTGCGCATCCACTGCCGCTCATCATTCAGCGAGGAGCCGGGCACGGTCGTGCTGGCGGAAGGAGAGACGATGGAGCAACCCCTGATAACCGCGGTGACGCACTCCGACAGGGAGGCTCGCGTGACGCTCACGGGCGTCCCGGACGCCCCCGGGGCGGCGGCGCGCATCTTCGGCGCGCTTGCACAGGCCAACGTGAACGTGGACATGATCGTCCAGAACGAGCCCGCGTCGGGAGGCGGGCAGGCCGAGATCTCCTTCACGGTGCCGCGTGAGGACCTGCGCGTGGCACGCGCCGCGCTGGAACCGCTGGTGGGTGAGGCGTTCGCGGAGCTGAGCAGCTACGAGGAGATGGGCAAGGTCTCGATCGTGGGCGCCGGGATGCGCTCGCACCCGGGCGTGGCGGCCAAGGTCTTCAGCGTGCTGGCCCGCGAAGGCGTGAACATCGACATGATCTCCACCTCGCCCATCAAGATCTCGTGCGTGATCGACCGCGACCGCGTCGAGCAGGCGGTGAGGGCGCTGCACAGCGCCTTCGAGCTCTCCGGCGAGGACACGATCCTCGTCGAGGACACCTTCCGCGCCAGCCCGACCTCCTAAGACCTGTTCGTCGGGGGCGATCTGTCACAATTCCTGCTCATCCCTACACGTTTGGCCACCTTCAAGGACGATTGGACATGCGCACAGTTCACCGGCCCCGTCGTTACGTAAGCCAGCGCTGGCTGTCGCTGATGATGCCGCTGCTTCGCTACAGCGCCTCCCGCGACGCCTACGTGCTCCGGGGCGTCGGCAACGATGTCGGACCGGTGGTTCGTCTCGACCGGCGTCTGGTGCAGCGCCGCCGGTTCGAGGGCCAGGAGCGCCGCCGGACCAGCGCCGCCTAGCTCTCCCGCTCCGCGCCGTCCAGCGAGCGCTGGAGCTTCTCGAGCACGCGCACGACCCGCAGCCCGCTGTGGCCGTCCGAGCGCGGCGCGGCGCCGGTGCGAATGCAGGTCACGAAGTGCTCGCACTCGATCCGCAGCGGCTCGAGGTTGGGGATGCGCGGAGAGAAGGTGTCGCCCGAGCGGGCTATGTACTCGCCCCATGAGCGGGTGTCCTCGTCGAAGCCCTTGTCGTAGATCGTGAGCTTGCCCTCGATCAGCATGTCGTCGAAGGTGGCCATGCGACGCGAGCCGACCACCGTGATCCTGCGCTCCTTGTGCGGGTCGAGCCACGAGAGGTGCAGGTGGGCGACGATCCCCGAGGGAAAGCGCAGGTAGCAGAAGACCACGTCCTGGACGCCCTCGCGCACGTAGGAGGCGCCGTGGGCCAGGCACTCCTCGGGCTCTTCCCCGATCAGGTGCAGCGCCACCGAGACGTCATGCGCGCCCAGGCTCCAGAGGGCGTTCTCATCGGCTCGCAGCTTGCCCAGGTTCAGGCGGTTGCCATAGATGTAGAAGAGCTTTCCGAGCTCCTCGCCGTCGATCAGCTCCTTCAGGCGCGCCACGGCCGGGTGGTACTCGAGCAGGTGGCCCACCATCAGGACCCTGCCGGCCTGCTCGGCGGCGGCCACCGCGCGCTCGGCGTCGGCGGCGTTGGTCGCCAGCGGCTTCTCCACGAAGCAGTGCTTGCCGGCCTGCGCCACCCTGATCGCCAGCTCCGCGTGGGTGGGAACGGGCGTGGCCAGCACGACCGCGTCGAGCGCCTCGTCGCCGAGCAGGTCATCCATGTCGCCCGTGGAGCGCGCCCCGGGAAAGGAGCGCTCGAGGGCCGCGCGCGCATCAGGCGAGGCGTCGCACAGCCACGCCAGCTCGCAGCCTCCGATAGCGGCGAAGTTGCGCGCCAGGTTGGGGCCCCAGTAGCCGAGGCCCACGACTCCCACGCGCACGGGCGCCGACGGCGCGCTCAAGACCGGGGGGCAGATGGAGGGCTCATGGCTTCACAGTGTCTCGTCCGGGGCGGCGGGATCACAGCCAGTCGCGCCGGCTGTCCGCGTTCTCGCCGGGACGTCCCTCCAGCGGGCGATCCAGTGCCGTGACCAGAGGACCGATCGTTTGGCTCTTACCGCGCGGGTGTCTCGCGGGATCAAAGGCTCACAGCCTCCGGATCGGTCGGATACGTTACTCCGGTTTAGTCGGCAGGGCTATTCCGGATTAGTCGGCTATACTGCTCCGGTGCGGTTGGATGTGTTGGCTAATCTGAGGAGCGGCGCATGGCGCTGATTGCTCGAGGGATCGAACATGAGCTGCGCGACATCCTCACCGTGAGCCGCGCGGCGGCGATCATCGGTCCACGCCAGGCAGGCAAGAGCACGCTCGCCAAACAGCTGCAGGCGGCGGGCATCGTTCCGAACTATTTCAGCCTCGACGACGAGGTGTTGCGTGCCGCGGCACGCGCGGACCCAGACGGGTTCGCGTTGTCGCTCGCACGCCCGGCGGTGATCGATGAGATCCAGCGGGCACCGGAGCTGATGCTCGCCGTCAAGCAGATCCTCGATCGGGATCAGACGCCCGGCCAGTTCCTGCTCACCGGCTCAGCTGACCTGGTCACGGCCAAAGTCGTCGCCGACGCGCTCCCCGGCCGCGTGGAGTATGTGAATCTCTGGCCACTGTCACAGGTCGAGATCGCGGGCAGACGAGCCTCGATTATCGACGGGCTGCTCAATGGAAGCCCACCGCTGGTCAACGGCGCGCCCAAGGGTCGCGCGGCGAGCGCTGAGCTCGTTCTCGCGGGTGGCTTCCCGGACGCGCGCACTCGCGCTCCGCGCCAGCGCGCACGCTACTTCCGGTCCTACGTGCAGACGATCATCGGCCGCGATCTGCCCGAGATCGGCGAGGTGCGGATCGACCCCTCAAAGCTCGAGCAGCTGCTGCGGCTGCTGGCGGCACGGACGAGCGGCATGATCAACTACGCGGCGCTCGGACGGGAGCTTGGGCTCGACGACAAGACGATCAAGGCGCATGCAGAGTTGCTGGCGCAGCTGTTCCTTCTGTATCGGCTGCGTCCGTTCTCGACCAACCTCGGCTCCCGACAGGTCAAGACGCCCAAGTTGCTGCTGACCGATACCGGCATGGCCGCTGCGCTTCTCGGTGTCGACGCATCCCGCTATTGCGCACCCGACCAGGGCTTCGTTGCAGGCACGCTGTTCGAGACGTTCGTGGTGATGGAGTTCGTCAAGCAGGCGACGTGGAGTGTCGCCCCGGTCGAGTTGTTCTTCTACCGCGACACCGAAAAGCGCGAGGTCGATCTCGTAATCGAGTCCGCATCCGGTGACATCGTGGGGATCGAGGCGAAGTCCGCAGCAACCGCTACCGCCTCGGATGCACGCGGGCTGCGCCTGCTGCGCGACAAGCTCGGTAGCCGCTTTAAGGCGGGCATCATCGTCTACTCAGGAGAGCACACCGTGCCCGTAGGTGAGCGGATCTGGGCTATGCCCGTCTCTGGGCTGTGGCGGTGACATGAAGTGGTGTCGCGGACCCGATCGAGCGCTGGCCGCGCGCGCTCACAGCGCCCCGATCGCCTGCACGCAGCGCTCGGCCGCGTGGCCGTCTCCGTAGAGGGGCGGCCGCTCGGCGGGGGGCTCGGCGTGCAGCGCCTGCAGCGCCGCGCCCGCGTCCAGGTCGACGAGCGTGTTCCATCCGGCCTGCACCGTCTCGACCCACTCGGTGTTGGCTCGCAGGGTCACGCAGGGCACCCCCGCGAGGTAGGCCTCCTTCTGGACGCCGCCCGAGTCGGTGAGGACGGCGCGCGCCTGGCAGACGAGGGCGCTGAACTCGACGTAGCCGAGCGGCTCGGTCAACCTCACCCCCTGCAGGCCTTCGAGCTCGCCGAGCAGCCCGGCCTCGCGCAGGCGGGCGCGAGTGCGGGGATGCACCGGGAACAGCACGGGCTTGGGCAGCGCGCGGATCAGCTCCAGCAGGGCGCGCAGTCGCGCCGGATCATCGACGTTTCCCGCCCGGTGGGCCGTCATCAGCAGGTAGGAGCCGGCCTGCAGTCCGTAGGCCGCCGGCGCCTGCGCGTTGGCGCGCGCGGTCGGCTGCCAGCGCAGCGCCACGTCGACCATCACGTCTCCCACGACCTCGATGCGACCGGCCACCGACTCGGCCCGCAGCTGCTCGGCGGCGCTCTCGGAGGAGCACAGCAGAAGCTCGCCGATGTGGTCGCTCAGCACGCGGTTGAGCTCCTCGGGCATGGCTCTGTCGAACGAGCGCATGCCGGCCTCCACGTGGATCACGGGCACGCCCGCCTGGGCCGCGGCGAGGGCGCCGGCGAGGGTCGAGTTGGTGTCGCCGTAGACGAGCGCCGCGTTGGGCTCGGTCTCTGCCAGCAGCGGCTCGATCGCGCCCAGCATGCGCGCGGTCTGCTCGGTGTTGCTGCCCCCGCCGATGCCCAGTTCGCGCTCGGGGCGGGCGAGCCCGAGCTCGCTGAAGAAGATGCTCGAGAGCGCGTCGTCGTAGTGCTGGCCGGTGTGCACGAGGATCTCCTCGTGCTGCTCGCGCAGCGGCCCGGACACGGCCGCCGCCTTGATGAACTGGGGCCGGTTGCCCACGACCGTGAGGATGCGCACGGAGGGCAGCCTAGAGCCTCGATGTGCCGACGCGCGGCTAACCTGCGTCGGTGCCCGTCGTACGCAGGATCCCCGGCCTGATCGTGACCGAGCGAGAGCACGCGGTCCCGCTCGATCACGCCGATCCGGATGGCGAGCGGCTGAGCGTGTTCACGCGCGAGCTGGCCGACCCGGACGGACAGGAGCGTCCGTTGCTGGTGTTCCTGCAAGGCGGTCCGGGGGCGGAGGCGCCGAGGCCCTCGCGCACCGACGCCTCGCCTCCCTGGCTGGAGCGCGCGCTGAGCGACTTCCGCGTGCTGATGCTCGACCAGCGCGGCACGGGGCGCTCGAGCCCGATCGGAGGGCGCCTGGCCGGCAGCCCCGAGGAGCAGGCCGAGTACCTCGCTCATTTCCGCGCCGACTCGATCGTGGCCGACGCCGAGTGGATCCGCCGCGAGCTCGGCGTGGAGCGCTGGAGCGTGCTCGGCCAGAGCTTCGGGGGCTTCTGCGCGATGCGCTACCTGTCGGCGGCGCCGGAGGGGCTGCGCGAGGTCCTGTTCACCGGCGGGGTCCCGCCGCTGGAAGCGCATGTCGACGACGTCTACCGCGCCACCTACGCCCGCACGCGTGAGCGCAACGAGCGCTTCTACGAGCGCTATCCAGATGACCGCGAGCGGGTGCTGGGCCTGCTGGCGCGGGTGGAGGGCGAGCCGCTGAGGCTGCCCAGCGGCGATCGGCTGCATCCCGCGCGTGTGCGCCAGCTGGGCGAGGTGCTCGGCATGAGCGATGGCTACGAGCGCCTGCACTACCTGCTGGAGCTCGATCCCGACTCGCCGGCGTTCCTCCACGACGCCGAGGAGATCACGACCTTCGCCCGCAACCCCCTCTACGCGATCCTGCAGGAGGCCTGCTGGGCAGACGGCGCCCGGACCGCCTGGTCGGCGCAGCGCGTGCTCGAGGAGCAGAAGGACTGGCCGGAGGAGTACTTCACGGGAGAGCACGTCTTTCAGTGGATGTTCGGAGAAGCCAGCGCGGAGGTCTTTGCGGAGGTCGCCGAGCTGCTCGCGCGGAGGCGGTGGCCGGCGCTGTATGACCGCGAGCGCCTGCGCGCCAACGACGTCCCGTCGGCGGCGGCCGTGTACGCGGATGACCCGTACGTCGAGCGAGCCTTCTCCGAGCAGACGGCCCGTGCGGTGCCCGGTATGCGCGTGTGGCTCACCGACGAGTACGACCACGACGGCCTGCGCAAGCACGGCGAGAGGGTGCTCGGGCACCTGCTGGACCTGGTCAGAGAGAGGGCATAAGACCTACACATGCTAATGTATGAGCATGTTGGAGCACCGTCTGCAGATCCTTCTCGACGAGGAGCGTCACGCCCGGATCACGGCGGTGGCTCGCCAACGGGGCGTCTCGGTCGCGACGGTCGTGCGGGAGGCGATAGATCGAGGGGTCGCAGATCCCTCCGACCGCCGTCGGGATGCCGGACGCCGGCTCCTGGAAGCTCCTGACATGGATGTTCCGGACGTCGCCGAGCTGAGGGACGAGCTGGATGTGCTTCGCGCCCGTCGGGCATGATCGTCCTCGACACGACCGTCCTCGTCTACGCGAAGGGCGCCGAGCATCCGTTGCGCGCGCCGTGCCGCAGACTCATACAGGCGATCGCCGACGGAGCGCTCGAGGCGACCACCACCGTCGAGGTCATCCAGGAGCTCGTCCACGTCAGAGCACGCAGGCGAGGACGACAGGAGGCGGCTGCGACCGGGAGGGACTGCGCGGAGCTGCTGTCGCCCCTTCTCAGCGTCACCCGCGAGCAGCTCGAGAAGGGGCTGTCGCTGTTCGAGCGGGGAGAGCGCCTGGGGGCATTCGATGCGGTTCTTGCGGCCGCGGCGGTCATGAGTGGTGCGAGCGCCCTGGTCTCTGCTGACAGCGCCTTCGGCGCCGCAGGCGTGGAGCATGTGATGCCAGACGAAGCCGGCGTCGCAGCGCTTCTCCTACGCGGGTCCTAGCCGAGCAGACCGCCCGCGCGGTCTGCTCGGCATGCGCGTGATCGGCGACGTGAGCGTTCCATCCCAAGCACGCGATTGCATGACATGCGTGCTTCCCATCATCGATCCGAGTGGCCCCTCCGCCGGCTAGCATGAGCTCATGGCCACCGTCGCGCATCCGCACATCGAGCCGGCCGAGTACATCGCGCTGCAAACGCGAGCGGGCTGGCAAATGGACATCGAGCTCATCGATGGCGAGGCCGTCGTGATGCCTCCCACGGGCGACCGGGCGTCCTCGGTGCAGGGAGAGCTGTTCTTTGCGCTGCGTCACTGGCAGGGGGACTTCGCCGACGAAGGGCTCCTCCTGCAGGACGTCTTCGTTGCCTTTCCCGGCGGCCCTTATCTCGCCCCTGATGTCGCCTGGTGGAGTGCCAGACGACGTCCTGCCCTTTCGGGGGGCGCGGTCGACGCTATCCCAGACCTTGTGGTCGAGGTCCTCTCACCGGCCACGCGTGCGAACGACCTCGGCATCAAGCGAGATCTGTATATGCGCTCGGGCGTGCGCGAGCTGTGGCTTGCGGACCCGGACGCCCGGACCGTCACACGGGTGCAGCTGAATGGGAGCGGCGATGAGCTGTTCATCGAGGGGGACCTCCTGCACAGCGAGCTGCTGGACGGCTTTGCACTGGATCTCGCGCGCGTCTTTCGCCTGCTCGAGAGCGCCGGCTAGTCTCAGGCCGCCGCGCCCACCACCGAGGTCGACCAGTCGATCACCGATGTCGGGCGCACCACGTGGCGGCCCAGGCCGAGCTCCTTGGGATCGAGCCCCAGCGCCAGCCCGACCAGCTGGGGCAGGTGGAGCACCGGCATGTCGAGCTCGCGGCCGACGACCTTCTCGGCCAGCGGCTGCTGCAGGTCGAGGTTGAGGTGGCACAGCGGGCAGGGCGTCACCAGGCAGTCTGCTTCGGCGTCGGCCGCGTCGCCGAGGTGGCGCCCGGCCTGCTTGAGCGAGGCCTCCTTGTTCATGGTGATGATCGGGAAGCCGCAGCACTTACGCATGCCGGCGTACTCGATCACGGTGCCGCCGAGGGCCTCGATGACCTGGTCGAGGTAGTGGTCGCGGGGGTGCTCTGCGTCGATCCCGAGGCGGTTGCGCGGGCGCACGATGTAGCAGCCGTAGAAGGGGCCCACGCGCAGGTTGGTCAGCGGGCGCTTGACGCGCGCGCTGAGGGCCTCGAGGCCGATCTCCTCGACGAGCAGCCACAGGAAGTTCTTGTTGGTCAGGCCCTTCTCGTAGCTGAGGCCCTCGGAGGCGAGCGTGGTGTTGACGTGGTCGCGGTACTCGGTGTTGGCGTCGAGGCGCTCCTGGCACTCGCTCTGGGCGCCCTGGCAGGTGGAGCAGATGTTCATCATCATGGCCGCGCCCTCGACCTGCTGGGCGAGGGCGAAGGTGCGCGCGTTGAGGGTGTCGGCGAGCTCCTGGTTGTGCTCTGCGATCACGCCCGCGCCGGTGCAGCAGGCGCGGTCGAGCTCGACGAGCTCGATGTCCAGCAGCGGGGCGACCTTGGCCATCGAGCCGTGGAGCTCCGGGGTGAAGCCACGGCTCACGCAGCCGGGCCAGTAGGCGACCTTCATTGGTTGACGCTCCCTTCGGGGCTCGTGGGCGGGGCATCCTGCCCGCCGCTCTCGTACGTCACGCCGGCGGCGATGGGCTCAGCCGCCGGCGCCGGCGCCTCGTCCTCGCCGGCGATGTACAGGTTCAGCTCGTAGCGCTCGGGGCGGCTCTCGATCTTGTCGTAGATGGCCTGCACGCTCTTGAGGTCAGAGCTGGGGATCTTGTGGCCGAGGACGGCGATCTTTGGATTGACCTTGCCGCGCAGGAGGCCTTTGATGATCACCGGGAAGGAAGCGAGGAGCTCCTTCCCGGCCGCGGGCGTGAACTTGGCGAACCACGAGTTTCCGCCGTATGAGCGCGGGATCAGCTCGGCCTCGTGCAGGAGGCCGTAGTTGCGCACGAGCCCCGTCACGGCCGCCTCGTGGCGCTCGCCGTTGTTCTGGTCGACGATGTGGTGATCGCCGGTGGCGATCCGGCGCAGGCGCATGATCTGGCCCATCGGGTTGACGTCCTTGGGGCAGGCCTCGACGCACTTGAAGCAGTGGGTGCAGTCGAAGATCCCCTGGGGGTCCTGGGCGAGGTCGTTGAGGCGCTCGAACTGCTGGTCGTCGCGGGGGTCGCCGACGAAGCGGTAGGACTTGGCGAGGGCGGCCGGCCCGATGAAGCCGGGGTCGACCTCCATCGCGAGGCAGTCCGACACGCATGCTCCGCACTGGATGCAGGCCATCGACTGGGTGACGTCGACCATCGAGTCTTTGGAGACCAGGTACTCGCGCTCGGGCACCGGCTGCTTGGCCAGCAGCCACGGGGTGACGCGGCGGATCTTCTTCCAGTGCACGGCGTCCATGTCCACGATCAGGTCCTTGAGCACCGGCATGTTGCCCATCGGCTCGATCTCGATCACCCCGTCCTTGGCGCTGCTCTTGGCGGCGTCGAGGTGGGTGTGGCAGGCGAGCGCAGGTTCGCCGTTGACGCGGATCCCGCAGGAGCCGCAGATCGCCTGGCGGCAGGAGCAGCGCACGCCGATGGAGCCGTCGAAGCGGTCTTTGGCCTGCAGGATCGCCTCGAGCACCGAGCGGTGGGGCTCGAGCTGGATCGTGTGCTCGTCCCAGTAGGGGGCCTCGCCGGACTCGGGGTCGTAGCGGCGCAGGCGCAGCGTGAACTGCTCGGGCGGGCGGTCGTGCACTTCGGCCATCAGCGGCGCTCCTTTGGTTTGGCGACCATCAGTATTTCCTCACCTCTGGCTGCCACTGGGTGATGGTGACGGGCGAGTAGCTGACCTTCGGGCTTCCGTCCTCGAGGGTGATGTCGATGTGCTTGAGCCACTCCCCGTCGTTGCGCTCGGGGTAGTCGGTGCGGAACTGCGCCCCGCGGGACTCCTTGCGCTCGATCGCGGCCACGACGGTGGCCTCGGCGCAGTCGACCATGTAGCCGAGCTCGATCGCTCCCAGCACGTCCTGGTTGAAGACCGTGCCGCGATCGTCGATCCAGGCCTTGGAGGCCTCCTCTTTGAGGCGTCCTATCTCCTGCAGGGCGTGCTGCAGGCCCTGCTCGTCGCGGAAGACGGCGGCGTGCTTGTTCATCAGCTCGCCGAGCTCGTTCTTGATCTCGGAGACGCGCCGGCCGTCGTGGGGGCGGGCGATGATCCCATCGATCCTCCCGGCGTCCTCGCGCAGCTGGGCCTTGGTGTCGACGCTCGGCATGCCCATGCTGGCGGAGCGCGCGGCCGCGTGTTCGCCGGCGCGGCGGCCGAAGATGAGGGTGTCGAGCAGCGAGTTGGCGCCGAGGCGGTTGCCGCCGTGGACGGACACGCAGGCGACCTCGCCGGCGGCGTAGAGGCCCTCGATCGGGGTGCGCCCGTCGACGTCCGTCTTGACGCCGCCCATGATGTAGTGCTGGCCGGGGCGGATCGTGATCGGTTCCTTGGTGATGTCCACGCCGGCGAAGTCGCGCCCGAGGTTGACGATCTCGCGCAGCGCCTCCAGGGTGCGCTTGCGGGGCACGACGGTCACGTCGAGGTAGATCCCGGAGCCGTTGGGGCCGACGCCGCGGCCCTCGTTGATCTCGATCTGCTCGGCGCGGGAGACGACGTCGCGGGAGGCCAGCTCCATCTTGTTGGGAGCCATTTTCTCCATGAAGCGTTCGCCATTGGCGTTGAGCAGGTGGGCGCCCTCGCCGCGGGCGCCCTCGGTGATCAGGATGCCGGTCTCGACCAGGCAGGTTGGGTGGTACTGGACCATCTCCATGTCCATCAGGGGCGCGCCGGCGCGGTAGGCCATCGCGATCCCGTCGCCTGTGACGATCAGTCCGTTGGTGGTGGGCTTGTAGGCCTGCCCGGCGCCTCCGCAGGCGAGGATCACGTTCTTGGCCGTGAAGGCCTCCATCTTGCCGGTGCGGACATCGCGGGCGAGCACCCCGCAGCAGCGGCCCGCGTCGTCCTTGAGCAGCGAGGTGGTGAACCACTCCTCGAAGCGCTCGACGGTCTCGTGGTGCTTCATCAGCTGCTCGTAGAGCACGTGCAGGAGCGCCTGCCCGGTGATGTCGGCCACGTAGGCGGTGCGCTTCATCGAGGCGCCGCCGAAGGCCCGGAGGTCCATCTCGCCCTTGTCGTTGCGGTGGAAGGTGACGCCCATGTGCTCCAGGTGCATGACCTCGCCGGGCGCCTCCGAGCACATGATCTCGATCGCGTCCTGGTCGCCCAGGAAGTCCGAGCCCTTGACCGTGTCGTAGGCGTGCGAATGCCAGTCGTCGTCCACGCTGATGGCCGCGTTGATTCCGCCGGCGGCGGCCACGGAGTGAGAGCGGACGGGGTGGACCTTGCTCATGATGGCCACGCTCGCGCCCTTCTCGGCGGCGGCGAGCGCGGCTCGCTGGCCCGCGAGACCGGCCCCGATGATCAAGACGTCGTGTGCTGGCATGGCTCCCTGAGGTCGATGGGGGAAAGAGGCGAAGCGCCGCCCGGGACTCTATAACGCCGCGCCCCGCGGCCCCGCTCAGCCGACCGACTCGCGCGAGCGCGCGCCCGCGCACGAGTCGGCTGTCCGCCGCTCGGGCGGCCCGGCTTCAGGTCGCCTGACGAGCGGCGCCGGCGGCGGGTCGCAGCGCCTGGCGGACCTGCCCGAGCGTGACGACGCCCTGCAGCACGCCGTCGCTGTCCACGGCCACCATCGCCCCCAGGCGGCCCAGCCCTTCGGATCCGAGCAGGGTTTCCAGAGGCGCCTCCTGGCCGATCCGCACGGGCATGTCCGGCTCGAGCACGTCGATCACGGGCAGGGCGGGGCGGCCGGCGGCGATCTCGCTCTCGATCCGCTGCTGGCGGACCACCCCGAGGAAGTGGTGGGCCGGATCCACGACCGCGAACCAGGGCCAGCGGTAGCGCAGGAAGAACTGCTCCTGGGCGTCGAGCAGCGTGGCCTCGGCGGGGATGGTGACGGGCTCGCGGTCCATGATGTCGCCGACGGTGACGTTCTGGATGCGCCTGCCGAGGGCGCCCTGGACGACGGCGGCGCCGGCGGCCTGGTAGAGGAAGAAGGCGAGCATCAGGGTCGCCAGCGCCAGGAAGGAGCCGTTGCTCGCGAACTCGGCCACGCCGAGCGCGCCCACGGCCAGCGCGAACAGCTGCCCGGTGCGACCGGTGGCGAGGGTGGCGCGGTTGCGATCGCCGGTGCGCCACCAGATCACGGCACGGGCGATGCGCCCGCCGTCGAGGGGAAAGGCGGGGATGATGTTGAACAGGAACAGCAGCCCGTTGATGAAGCCCAGCCAGCCGATCAGGGCGAGGGCGGGGGTGGTGGTGAAGCCCTCGCGGGTGAGGGCGACGTCGGTGAAGCGCCCGCTCGAGGCAACGAGCGTTCCGGCGAGGAGGCAGATCGCGAACAGCCCCAGCGTGACCGCCGGCCCGGCCGCCGCGATCTTGAGCTCCTCGCCGGCGTTCTGGGGCTCGCGGCGCATCTGGGAGAGGCCGCCGAAGAACCACAGGTCGATGCCGGCGATGGGAATGCCGAGACGGCGGGCCGCAAGCGCGTGGCCGAGCTCGTGGAGGATCAGGGAGGCGAAGTATCCGAGCGCCGCCGCCACGGCGACCGCGTAGGCGGTGCTCTGCGAGCCTCCGAGCACTTCGTGGAAGTACTTGGAGAGGTAGTAGATCAGGAAGAAGAGGACGATGAACCAGCTGTAGCTGACTCCGACGCGGATGCCGAAGATGCGTGCCAGCTGGAGGTTCGTGCGTCTGGGCATTACGTTCATGGTAGGTCCACGAAGGGCTCTTCAGAGGGGCTGCCACGCTGCGGCCCCGACGGCCGTATGGCTGCTTAGCCGCGACTGCGGCGACCAGGCGCGTGCCAGTTGCGGGCATTGCCCGAGCTGCCTCGCTTCTCGAGGTTGAAGATCGTCTGGGGAAGCTTGGGCACCGAACCCGGCTTTGGCACGCTGGTTGGATTGGGCGGTGTAGAAGGGCTTTTTGGGGGAGGAGCCGACATCTCTAAGAGCTTAGCGCCGCAGCTGTAGCCAGACCGGCAGTCTCGAGGACCAGCGAGCTGAGCGCGAGCATGAGGAATAGCGTCAGGCGCTCGACGATTTGGACGTTGTTGTTCCGGCGCTCCTCAAATGCTTCCGCCAGGGCTATGTCGACCAGTGGCTGTTCGAGGATGTTGCTGTTCCACAGTGCACGGTACGTCTCGCCTGCCTTGACGCTGAAGCCGAGCTCGTAAGGACGCAGTAGCAGCACGACGAACACCAGCACGCCAGCTGATCCCACGAGCCCGACCACCGTTGCCGCGATCTCAGCCGCGCCATTGGGGTGAGCGTGGAGAAAGACGGGTTTGGCGAGCAGGGAAGCGGTGACCGCAGCGGCAGCCAGGAGGGTAGATCCACGACCACGCACCCCAGACACCTGTCGCTCCTGATCGGCGAGCGCGCCAGCTCCGAGGTCGTAGATGCGTTCCTCAAAGCTCGTCATTGTCAAAGCAGACCACGCTGAACCTCCGACGATGGCTCCACATTGGGAGGGCCGGTCAAGCTGGCGACACGCTACATCCCAGCCTGCTCGAGCACCAGCAATCCGTGCGAACTTGGCGCGAACGGGCTCATCAAAGTTGACGTGTCGTCGAACGGCTCGGCAAGGCCGAAGCCGGCGATCAGAGCGGCGGGCGCGAGCGGGCGATGATGCTCTCGAAGTCCACGCCCGCGGGCAGCGTGCCGTACTCCAGGCCGCCGTCGCCGCCCAGTCGCGAGGCGCAGAAGGCATCGGCCACGGCCGGCGGCCCATTGCGGACGAGCAGCGAGCCCTGCAGGCACAGGGCCATAGATTCGACCACCCGCCGGGCGCGGCTCTCCAGGGTGCCCGGATCGGCGAACTGGCCCTTCAGCTTCGACACGGCCGCGTCCAGGCGCGCGTCGCCGCCGGCCGCCTGCTCGACCTCGGCCACGAACACCTCCAGGGAGCGCGGCGAGCGGGAGAGCGCGCGCAGCACGTCGAGGCTCATGACGTTGCCCGAGCCCTCCCAGATGGAGGCCAGCGGAGCCTCCCGGTAGAGGCGCGGCATCCCCGTCTCCTCCACGTAGCCGGCGCCGCCCAGGCACTCGAGCGACTCGAAGGCGTGGTTGGGGGCGCGCTTGCAGGTCCAGTACTTGCCCACGGCTGTGGCCAGGCGCTTGAACAGCTGGGCGTCGCTCGAGTCCTCCCCCGCCTCGGCGTCGAGGTGGGCCTCGTCGTAGGCACGGGCCAGGCGCATGGCCAGGGCGGTGGTCGCCTCGGACTCCAGGCACAGGTCGGCGAGCACGTTTCGCATCAGCGGCTGGTCGATCAGGGTCTTGCCGAAGGCGCTGCGGTGGGCGGCGTGCCAGGTGGCTGCGACCACGCCCGCGCGCATCCCGGCGGCGCTGCCGATCACGCAGTCCAGGCGCGTGTGCCCCACCATCTCGATGATCGTCGGCACCCCGCGCCCCGGCTCCCCCACCATTCGCGCCCAGGCTCCGTGCAGCTCGATCTCGCTCGAGGCGTTGGAGTGGTTGCCGAGCTTGTCCTTCAGGCGCTGGATGTGCATGGCGTTGCGGGAGCCGTCCGGGAGGATGCGCGGCATCAGGAAGCAGGAGAGGCCGTCCTCTGTCTGGGCGAGCACGAGGAAGAGATCGGATTGGGGCGCCGAGCAGAACCACTTGTGCCCGACGAGCTCGTGCTCTGCGCCCGCGCCGCCGCCGTTCAGGGGCGTTGCCACGGTGGTGTTGGCGCGTACGTCCGAGCCGCCCTGCTTCTCGGTCATCGCCATCCCCGCGATCGCCGAGCCCTTCTCGGATGCCGGTATCGAGCGCGGGTCATAGCTCGTGGATGTGATCAGCGGCTCCCACTCGGCCGCAAGCTCGGGCTGGGCCCGCAGGGCTGGCACCACGGCGAAGGTCATCGTGATCGGGCACGCGAAGCCGGCCTCGGCCTGCATCGCCGTCATGTACATGGCCGCCCGCGCCGTGTGCGCGAAGGGCTCCTCGCTCGTCCACGGCAGCGAGTGCAGCTCGTGCTCCACGCCCAGCGTCATCAATTTGTGCCACGCCGGGTGGAACTCGACCTCGTCGATGCGGTTGCCGTAGCGGTCGTGCGTGTGCAGCACCGGCTTGTTCTCGTTGGCCAGGCGGCCCCACGACTGCTGCGGGTCGCCGCCCACCACGCGTCCGAGCGCCGAGGCGCGCTCAGTCACCCAGCCGGCGCCCTCGCGCCGAACGGCCTCCACGAGCGGGAGGTTGCTGGAGAAGACGTCCAGACCCTCCAGCGGCGGCGCCTGGTTGAACACCGTGTGCGTATGCCACGGTGTGTCCCCACGCGCAGGTTGCGAGACCGTGCTGGCCATCGTGTAACAGTGAAGCAGAGATCGCGGGCCTGCGAGCGACGCCCCGTGTAGCCTCTGGCCGATGCTCTCCAAGGCGCGCCCCCGGGGTAGGGCGCTGGCGCTCGCCACCGGCCTGCTCGTATCTCTGGCCGTGTTGCCCTCGGCGCGGGCGGGGGAAGCGGCGCCGGACCTCGTCCCGCCTCCGAGACACAGGTCGTTGGTGGCCTATGTCACCGGCACCGACCGCTCATCCTCGGCCGTGTGGGTGGCGGCGTTGGACGGGAGCTATCCGCAGCGTCTCGGGGTTGGCGGCGAGCCGCTCGTCTCGCCCAGCGGCCTGACCGTCGCCGCGGCGCTGTTCGGCGCCACCGCCAACTCCGAACAGGGACCCTCGCTGGCCATCTACTCGACCGTGGGCGAACCCGTCAGGGAATACCTGAGCCTCACCACCGCCACGGCCACTCCGCTGGCCTGGTCGGAGGACTCGCGCTACCTGGCCGTCTCGTTCATGTCCAACGCCCTCACCAACATCGCCCGCCAGTCGGGTCTAGCGGTGATCGACACCCAGACCGGCGCCGTCACGACGATCACCCACGGGCAGATCTACGGCGCGAGCTTCGCCCCCGACTCGAGCGACCGGCTGGTGTTCGCCCGCTCTCCCTCGACAGTGCTCTCCGCGCCAACCAATCTGTACACGAGCATGCCCGACGGCTCGGCCCTGCGGCAGATCACACGCGATGGCCGCAGCCTCGACCCGACCTGGGGACCGCGCTACATCGCCTACGACCGCGAGCGCCCGCGCCGAAACGACGCGTCCGTGTTTCAGATCTGGCTGCGCTCGCCAAGCGGCGGGAACGCGCGCAGGCTCACCGACCTCCCCGCCCGCCCGCTCGTGTCCGGGCTGGTGCCCCTCGCGTTCTCAGGCAGCGGCAGCCGGCTGCTCGCCGAGTACGAGGGCCAGGACACGAGCGAAGCGTGGACCGTGCGCGTCGGATCGGGGCGCACCCACAGGATCACCGTCCGCGGTCAACCCGTGCAGGGAGCCGGCCTCTCCCGCGATGGCAGCACGCTGCTGATCGACGAAAAGGGCTTCGAGGGCCCGCCTTCGCAAGGACGCGTGGCGAGCATCCCCTTCGCCGGCGGGCGCCCGCGCGTGCTGGTCGCCCATGGCTCGCAGGCGAGCTGGAATCGCTGAGCGCGCGCGGTCCTGCGGCGCAACTCGACAGACGTCGGTGACCGGCGCCGGCAGGGTTGGGGGAGGGAGGAGCGGACGTGTCTCCCAAGTCGTCTTTCCGCGTTTGGATAGCATCGGCCACCCCTCAACGCTAGGACCCGCACATGGCCAAGATCAAGGTGAAGAACCCCGTCGTCGAGCTGGACGGCGATGAGATGACACGAATCATCTGGTCGTTCATCAAGGAGCAGCTGATCCTCCCCTACCTGGATGTGGATCTGAAGTACTACGACCTCGGGATCGAGAGGCGCGACGAGACCCACGACGAGATCACCGTCGAAGCGGCAGAGGCGATCAAGCGCTACGGGGTGGGGGTCAAGTGCGCCACGATCACCCCTGACGAGGCCCGCGTGGAGGAGTTCGGCCTCAGGGAGATGTACCGCTCGCCCAACGGCACCATCCGCAACATCCTCGGCGGCGTCATCTTCCGCGAGCCGATCGTCATCGCCAACATCCCCCGACTGGTCCCCGGCTGGAGGAAGCCGATCGTGATCGGCCGCCACGCCTTCGGCGACCAGTACCGCGCCACCGACCTGGTGGTCCCGGGCGCCGGCAAGCTCACCCTCACCTTCACCCCGAGCGACCCCGGGGAGCCGATCGAGCTCGACGTATATGACTTCCCGAGCAGCGGGATCGCGATGGCGATGTACAACCTCGACGACTCCATCCGCGACTTCGCCCGGGCCTCCATGCGCTACGGGCTCGACCGCGGCTACCCCGTGTACCTGTCCACCAAGAACACCATCCTCAAGCGCTACGACGGTCGCTTCAAAGACATCTTCGAGGAGGTCTACGAGGCGGAGTTCAAGAGCGACTTCGAGGCGGCCGGCATCACCTACGAGCACCGCCTCATCGACGACATGGTGGCCGCCTCGCTGAAGTGGGAAGGTGGCTATCTGTGGGCCTGCAAGAACTACGACGGGGACGTGCAATCGGACACGGTCGCCCAGGGCTTCGGCTCGCTCGGGCTGATGACGAGCGTGCTGATGACCGCCGACGGCAAGACCGTCGAGGCCGAGGCCGCCCACGGCACCGTCACCCGTCACTATCGCCAGCACCAGCAGGGCAAGCCCACCTCCACCAACCCCATCGCCTCGATCTTCGCCTGGACGCGCGGCCTGGCCGCCCGCGGGCGCATGGACGACACGCCGGAGGTCAGCGCTTTTGCCGAGACCCTCGAGCGGGTGTGCGTGGACACCGTGGAAAGCGGAAAGATGACCAAGGACCTGGCGCTGCTGGTCGGCTCCGATCAGGAGTGGCAGACGACGCAGGAGTTCCTCGCATCCATCGATCAGAACCTGCGCCTCGCAGCCGCCTAGAGCACCAATCTCTGCCGAGCAAACCCTCCAACCGCACAGCACCCATTAGGAGATGAATATTTCGTGAGCAATCCAGTACGAGTGACCGTCACCGGCGCAGCCGGACAGATCGGCTACAGCATCGTCTTTCGCATCGCCAGCGGACAGCTTCTCGGTCCCGAGCAGCCCGTCGATCTGCGCCTGCTCGAGATCCCCCAGGCGATGGGCGCCCTCGAGGGCGTGGCCATGGAGCTGATCGACTGCGCCTTTCCGCTGCTCGCCGGCCTCGACCTCCACGATCATCCCGCCGACGCCTTCGACGCCACCAACGTCGCGCTGCTCGTCGGTTCCCGCCCGCGCACCAAGGGCATGGAGCGGGCCGAGCTGCTGAGCGCCAACGGTGAGATATTCACGGTCCAGGGCAAGGCCCTGAACGCCGTTGCCGCCGCGGACGTCAAGGTGCTCGTCGTCGGCAACCCCGCCAACACCAACTGCCTGATCGCCATGAACAACGCGCCCGACATCCCGCGTGAGCGCTTCACCTCGATGATGCGCCTGGACCACAACCGCGCGATCGCCCAGCTCGCCAACAAGCTCGACCTGCCCGTCACAGACATCTCCGAAATGGGCGTCTGGGGCAACCACTCGCCGACCATGTATCCAGACCTCTTCCACGCCAAGGTCGGCGGGCGCCTGGCCGCCGGCGTCGTCGACGACCAGGCCTGGATCGAGAACGAGTTCCTGCCCAACGTCGGCAAACGCGGCGCCGCCGTCATCGAGGCGCGCGGTGCCTCCTCGGCTGCCTCAGCGGCCAACGCGGCCATCGACCACGTGAGCGACTGGGTGGCCGGCACCGACCGAGCATGGGTCTCCATGGGCGTTCCCTCCGACGGCTCCTACGGCGTGCCCGAGGGTCTCATCAGCGGCTTCCCCTGCACCTGCTCAGGGGGCGGGTACGAGATCGTCCAGGGTCTCGAGCTCGACGAGTTCTCGCGCTCGAAGATAGACGCCTCCGTGGCCGAGCTCACCGGCGAGCGCGACGCCGTCAAAAAGCTGGGGCTGATCTAGCAAGACGGGCAAATAGGAGGGGCGCGGTCATCACGACCGCGCCCCTTTTTCTCAACTTCCTTGTCGGCCGACCCCCGACCCTGCCGACCCCCGACCCTATTGGGAGGGAAGGCCGACGGATCGTCGACCCTGGCAAGGACGTACCCCTTCGGGGCACACCCTGCGGGGCGGCAGGCAGGCAGGCAGGCTCGCGAAATGTGCTCAACACATGTGCTCACCGATCGGGGATCCCTTCGATCGCCGATCAGTGAGGACGCCGCCAGGGAGAACGAGGCTAGGCAGCCTTCGGGTGCCAGCCGCGGCCCTGCTTCTCTACCTTGCTTTCATGCTCGAGCCCGGGCAGTACCCGGTAGAGGTAGTTCTGCTTGATGCCCATCTTGGCAGCGAGCTCGGGGATTGTGATCCCGGGCTGTCCCTGCACGAACGAGAGGGCCTCGGCGGCCCTGGTGCCGCTGCCTTTGCGGCGTCCTGCACGGCCTTTGCCGGCGGGGCGTCCGGCTTTTTTGCGAGCAGCTTTCGGCGCGGCGGCGGTCGTCGCGCGCGCACGGCTGACCGACCCACGCGGACGCCCCGGTCCGCGGCGGCGGGTGGCGGTGGTGGCAGTGGCGGTGGCAGTGCCGGAAGCGCTCGAGCCGCCCACTCCGGCGAGCGCTGACGCGGCCGCCTCGAGGCGGTTGTACTCGTCCACGAGGGGCTTCAGCTCTGTGAGCCGATCGGTGATCTCGCGGCGCTTCTCGTCAAGAAAGTCAGTCACGGTTTGAATCCTCTTCACTAGTTGTCACGAATTTAGGATGACTTGACCTTACACTAGTTCTCTTTGTTGTCCCGCTCCATCTGTGCACGCAGGCGCTCGAGCGTGCGCTTCGCCTCACGCTCTGGCATGCCTCCAACAAGTGCTCGGCTGACTATCGCTCCCACCGGTCCGAGCGGTGGGCGGAATTCGTTGCGATAGTCAAAGCGCGTGCCCCCGTCGTCCGTGGACAGCACGTATTCGCTGCGCGCATGCGAGCGCGCCGGGCCGCGGCCCTGCCACACCGCCAGCTCTCCCGGGCGGCACTCCACCAGTCGCCAGTGAACCTCCAGGTGGACCCCCCGCATGTGGATCTGCTGGTCCATCTTGTAGCCGACCTTGGGTGCACCAGGGTCTGCGTGGACGAGCTTGCGGTGAATCGTCACCCATTTGTCAAGCGATGCCGGATCCATGACCATCTTCCAGACGTCCGCCGGTGCAGCGTCGATGTGGATGGAGGCTGTTACGAGACTCATGGAGGAGCGCTCACCGCGTGGGCGCGCCTGAACGGTAGCTGCTGCGCCGCGTCTTGGCCCAGTCACTCATCAGCGCGCCGCCAGTGGCTCGAACTGCTCCCATTCGGCCAGAGCGTGTTCCACGGCTGAGTCGAAGGAGTGCAGTCGCACGCCCAGGCGCTCTGCCGCCCGATCCTCTGCAGGGAGAAGATCTCCCTGCAGACCCTCCATCAGTGGCGCGACCAACTCGGGGGCCTCGCCTGCGATCGCCGCCGCCACCCTTGCGGCGAGGCCGGTCATATTCACCCTGAGCTTCACAGCTGGGCGCCGTACGAGCATCAGATCTGCGATACGTGTGAGCATCTCGCCGTAGCTCAGCACGTCTGGACCGCCGATCTCGAGCCTGCCATCGATGTTCGCCGTGGCTGCCGCTGCGAGCATCTCGATCACGTCGCGCTCGTCGATCGGCTGTGTCCGAAAGCGCTGCCAGGCCGGCAGTGTCAGCACGGGCATGCGCTCCACCAGGCGCACCAGCAGTCGAAACGAGCGCGAGCGGGCGCCGATCACGATCGAGGCTCGCAGCGCCAGCGAGCCGGGCACGCCGGCGAGCAATATCCGCTCGACCTGCTCGCGGCTCTCCAGGTGGCGCGAGCTCCAGTGTGGCACCAGTCCTCCGAGGTACACGATGCGCTCCACCCCGGCGCTGCTGGCAGCCCGCGCGAAGTTCTCAGCCGCCGCTCGCTCGCGCTGCGGGAAGCCGGACGGGCCCGACGGTGTGCGCTCCATCGAGTGGATGAGGTAATAGGCCACCTGTACATCCGCCAGCGCCTCCTCCAGGCCGCTTCCCGTCAGCGCATCCCCGACGAGCACCTCCACCTCGCTCGCCTGCGGCCGCTGCGCCCGCCGCGGCCGTTGCGCCGCGCGCGCGAGGGCGGCGCGGACGCGTCCCTCGTCTCGACCGAAGGCACGCACCGAGTGACCGGCCTCGCACAGGCGGGGGACTAGCAGCGAGCCTACGAAGCCGCTGGCGCCGGTCACGAGGACTCGCATCCCGCCCATGATGACGCGCGGCGCCCGCTTGCGCCCGAACTCCCGGAAAGTGCGGCCAATCCTGGAGGATTGTCACAACCACGTGACTTGTTGGCTGCTGTTTCCGGCTAAGAAACCTTTTCTCTGCGATTTGCGGGGTGCCCCTTGGGCGGCCGACGCGATGCGTGCTTTGATCGCTGCGGCTCAACTCAATCGACTCTCGACACAGGGGGCAAGCGACGGTGCAGGGGAAGCAGAGCGGGCGCGCGCCCAAGCGCTCGACCAAGAAGGTCAGCTGTGATCAGTGCTACTTCAGGGTCAACCTCCTGTGTGCGCTGCAGCTGCCCGAGCCCTGCACCACCTTTCGGCCCAACGAGGCTCAGCTGCGCCCGCCGCAGCAGATGCGCTTCGTCTTCCGCCAGGAGCGCCGCACCCGTGCCGCCTGGGCCTTCCCGACGGCCCAGGAGCAGGCCGCACTGCACGCCCAGCCGGCGTAATCGATGCCCCTCGGGGGTATATTGAGCTGCGACCAGCAAGCTTTCGGCAGAGGCGGTGCAACGATGGCAGCGAAAGACAAACTGAGCAAGGCCGAACAGGCAGCCAAGGCGGCTCAGAACAACCCCTATATCCAGCGCCTGATCGAGGACGACGATCTGCGCTCGAGCCTGCTCGCCGCCTACGGCGCGGCGCGCAACGCCTACGGGCGCATGAGCAACGGCAAGCCGGCCAGCAAGGCGCTGTTCGAAGATCGCAAGCTCCAGAACGAATTGAAGAGCGCCGTCAGCGCCCTCAAGGACGCATCGAGCTCGCTGCGCGAACCCCCCAAGCGCAGCCGTCGCAAAGGCGGGATCGGGCGTTCGCTGTTGTTGCTCGGCGTCGGCGGCCTGCTCGCCTTCGCGCTCAGCGAGGGGCTGCGCTCGAAGGTGCTCGATCTCCTGTTCGGCGCGGAGGAGGAGTTCGACTACAGCTCCACCACCACGCCTGTCGCACCTGCTCCTGAGCCAGTCGCCGGCGGCTGAGCCGGCCGGGGTCGGCGAGGGAGCAGCCATGGAGGCCATCGATCTGAGGAGCGAGGAGGGCCGCGCCGTCCCTGACGGCGTGAGCCCCCCGAACGCCCCCGCTCGTTCGCTCTCGGGTGAGAAGGCCAAGCGCATCATCGATGCGATGCGCTCGAGCGTTGCCCAGCGCGGCACCGCCGGGTCGACCTTCGACCACGTCTCCCGCGAGGCCGGGGTCTCGCGGGGTCTGCTGCACTATTACTTCGGCACCAAGGAGCAGCTGCTCGTGGAGGCGGTGCGCCGCGACGGTGAACTGCGCCTCGAGCGGCTCGAGAGTCAGCTGTCGGCCGCCACCACCGCCGATGACTTCATCGACCTGATGGCCCAGAACCTGCAGGAGACCGTGCGCGAGGACCCCGACTTCGTCACCCTCGTCTTCGAGCTGTTCACGCTCTCCCGCCGCAACGCCGACATCGCCGCCGAGTACGCGGGATTGCTGCGCCGCACGCGCGAGCAGGTCGCCGGCATGCTCGCTGCGGCTCAGCGCGAGGGGATCCTGCGCCTGCACGCCGAGCCCGAAGCCGTGGCCGAGATCCTCTTCTCGCTCGGCGACGGCTTTGCGCTGCGCATGCTCAGCGAGCCCGAGCGCGACTTCACGCCGACGATTCTCGCCGGCATCACCTGTGCGCGCGCGCTGCTGACCGACTGATCTCCCGCGCGCCACGGTCGCGGCCGTCCTCAGCCCGGAGCCCGGCGCTCCTATAATCGGCCGCCCATGCCGATCTACGAGTATCGCCGCCCCGACGGCACCACCTTCGAGCTTCAGCAGTCCTTCAGCGAAGAGGCGCTCAAGGTCGACCCCGAGACGGGGGTTCCCGTCGAGCGCGTCCTGCACGCCCCCGCCGTGCACTTCAAGGGCAAAGGCTTCTACAACACCGACTACGGCACCCGCAATCGCCAGCGTGAGACCGCCGCAGCCGCCGCCGAGAAGTCCACCTCGGAGAAGAAGTCATCATCCGAGAGTTCCTCGTCCTCTTCCGGGAAGTCCGGATCTGAGAAGTCCTCATCCTCCTCTGACTCCGGCTCCTCCTCATCATCATCCTCCTCCTCCTCGGAGGGCAAGAGCGAGAAGGCCGCCTCTTCCAAGTCCAGCGACGCCAAACCGGTGGCCGCCAAGGGTTGATCCGGTCATGGACGGTGTATTGCAATGGTGATACGCCGCCCACGAGAGGAGCAAGGGGGAAGGCGGCGGCGGATCACCCGCTGAGGAACTGCGCCACCGCCGCGCGCTTGGCCGCTTCGGAGATCGTCAGGCCCTGCTCTCCATCCGGCAGGGTGGTGGTCCCGGTGGGCTTCAGGACGCGGGTGGGCGGGGTGCCCCCGAGGGCGAGCCCGCCGAACAGCCCGAGCAGGGTCGGACCGCTCATGTCGGAGATGATCGCCGGGGGGGTGTTCCACGCGATCAGCGGCAGTCGGATAAAGCTCGATAGCGAGACGAGCCTGCTCTTCATCGAGTTGAACAGCGCCTGCTGGTGTTCCTCGCGCTGCAGGTCCGTCTCGTTGGGAGCGCACAGGTTCTCACGCGTGCGGGCGATGGCCAGCGCCTGCTTGCCGTCGATGTGGTGTGTGCCGGCCTTCAGGCGCAGCGTGTACCCGCCCCGGCTGAAGCCGCCGTCCAGGCGCGAGATGATGCAGCTCCCCGTGTAGTTCACACCGCCCATCGCGTCGATCAGCTGTGGGAAGTTTTCGAAGTTCACTTCCACAACGTGATTGATGGGGATACCCAGCCAGCGCTTGATCACCGAGACCGACTCGGCCGGCCCGCCGAAGGCATGGGCCGCGTTGATCTTCTGCAGGCCGTGGCCCGGGATTTCCACCACCGTGTCGCGGGGGATGGACAGGCGCGCCGAGTGCCCGCCGCCGGTTCGGATCAGCATGATCGTGTCCGAGCGTCCCGGGCCCGTGGTTTCCGCGCCGGGTTCCTTGCTGTTCTTCTGGCGGCGGTCGGAGCCGAGCACGAGGATGTTGTTCGCCGAAGTGAGCGGAAAGCCGGCCGGATCGAGCTCTGCTGCGACGTTGCCCGGCGGCGATGTGCGCTCGAAGTGCGAGCTCAGCAGGAACAGCACCAGCGACAGCAACAGCCAGCCGAGCACGAGCAGGACCAGGCCCGCCAGTGCCCGCCTTCGCGTGAGCCAGCGCCGCCAGCCTGCCCGGCCGGGGACGGCGCCGGCGCGCCTGGACCCGCGGAGGGCGCCCGCAAAGCGCCCTCCCCTGCCTGTCCCGGAGGGCGCACTCACGCGCGCGCGCGTACCCGCGCGAGCGCCCCGCTCGGAACGCCCGGCCGAGAGATCGTCTTCCTTCTCGCCGAACAGCCGCCGCCGGGCTCGGTAGCGGGTGTACTGCGGGGGCTCTTCGCGGTCGTTGGGCATCTCGGTGGGGTCGGCTCGAGCGGACGGGGTGGCCCGAGACCTATTCGCGGCGCATCGGGGGGACCCTATATTTGCCGTATGACTCCCTCGGAGGCGCCGGTCGGACGGCTCGTCGTCTGTCCCACGCCGATCGGCAACCTCGAGGACGTCACGCTGCGGGTGCTCTCGGCGCTGGGCCGGGCCGACGCCGTGGCCTGCGAGGACACCCGCCGCACGAGGGTGCTGCTCGACCGCCACGGCATCTCTGCGCGGCTCATCAGCTTCCACGAGCACAACGAACGCGCCCGCGCAGCAGAGCTCGTGGCGGCCATCGCCGCCGGCGAGGTCGTGGCGCTCGTCTCCGATGCCGGCACGCCGCTGGTGTCCGATCCGGGCTTCGCGCTCGTGCACGCATGCCTGGCCGCCGGGCTGCCGGTCGAGGTTCTCCCGGGGCCGAGCGCCGTGGTGACCGCGCTCGTGGCGTCGGGGCTCCCGACCGAGCGCTGGCGCTTCGTGGGCTTTCTGCCGCGCGCGCGGCGCGAGCTCCAGGAGTTGCTGGACAGGACTTCGGAGACGCTCATCGCCTTCGAGTCTCCGCACCGCCTGCCCGGCACGCTGGCCCTGCTCGCCGAGCGCGATCCCGACCGCCCGGTGGCCGTCTGCCGCGAGCTCAGCAAGCTGCACGAGGAAGTGCGACGGGGAAGCGCCGGCGAGCTGGCTGCCTACTACGCTGTGAGTCCGCCGCGGGGCGAGGTCGTGCTCGTGTGCGGAGCCGCTGCGACCGAGCTCGTCGAGCGCGAGGACGCGCTCGCGGCGCTGCGTGAGCTGATCGGATCCGGCGCAAAGGCCCGCCCGGCCGCCGCCGTGGTGGCAAAGCTCACGGGGCTCAAAGCCAATGAGCTCTACAGGGAGCTGATGCGCGAGGGCCAGTAGCCTGGGGCGGGCATGTCCTTCTACGTGACCACCCCGATCTACTACGTCAACGCTGCGCCTCACCTCGGCCACGCCTACACGACGATCGCGGCCGACGTGATGGCCCGCCACCACCGCCAGCGCGGCGAGGAGGTGTTCTTCCTCACCGGCACAGACGAGCACGGCGAGCCGGTGGCCGACGCGGCGCATGCGCTCGGGATCGAGCCGCAGGAGCTCGCAGACAGAAACGCCGAGCGCTTCAAGGCGCTCGCGCCACAGCTGAGCGCGACCAACGACTTCTTCATCCGCACGACCGACCCCCAGCACGAAGCGGTCGTGCAGGAGGTGCTCACGCGGGTGCGGGACAACGGCTTCGTATACATGGGCACCTATGAGGGCTGGTACTGCCCTCGCTGCGCCGACTTCAAGGCCGACAACGAGGTCGACGAGGGCAACCGCTGCCCGATCCACCACATCGAGCTGACGCGCGAGCAGGAGGACAACTACTTCTTCAAGCTCTCCGCCTTCCAGGATCGCCTCGAGGCGCTGTACGCCGAGCGTGAGGACTTCGTCGCTCCGCGCACGCGCTACAACGAGGCGCTGTCGTTCATCCGCTCGGGGCTGCGCGACGTGCCGCTGACGCGCCACAAGCTCACCTGGGGGGTCAAGGTGCCGTGGGATCCCGAGCACGTCTTCTACGTGTGGTTCGACGCGCTGCTCAACTACTACTCGGCGCTCTCCTACGCGCCGGCGCCCGGGGGCGTGGCGGGGGCGGGCGGCGAGGCCGGCGCCGGCGGAGATCTGACGGATGTGTTCTGGCCGGCGAGCTATCATGTGATCGCCAAGGACATCCTGCGCTTCCACACCGTGTACTGGCCCGCGCTGCTGATGGCCGCCGAGATCGAGCTCCCCGAGCACGTCTTCGTCCACGGCTATCTGCTGATGGAAGGCGAGAAGATGAGCAAGTCCCTCGGCAACGTGCTCGACCCGTTCGCCGTGATCGAGCGTTTCGGCGCGGACGCCCTGCGCTTCTACCTGCTACGAGACGTGCAGTTCGGTCAGGACGGCTCGGTCTCCACCTCCTCCTTCGAGCTGCGCTACGAGAGCGAGCTGGCCAACGAGCTGGGCAACCTCGCCAGCCGCACGATCGGGATGCTCTCGCGCTACCGCGACGGGGCGGTGTCCCGCGGCGATCTCGATCCGGAGCTCGCCGCCGACTTCGCCGGGCTGGGAGAGCGTGTGGCCGCACACGTGGACCGCGCCGAGCTGACGCTCGCGCTCGATGAGATCTGGCAGCGGGTCAGGCGCCTGAACCGCTACGTGGAGGAGCAGGCGCCATGGGTCCTGGCCAAAGACGAGGCTCGCGCGGAGGAGCTCGACCGCGTGCTGCGCAGCCTGGCCGAGGGGCTGCGCTCGGTCACGGTGCTGCTGTGGCCCTACCTCCCCAGCAGCGCCGAGCGACTGCTGGGCGCGCTCGGGGCTCCCGAGCTGACGCTGGCGGGGGCCGAGCTGGGAGCGGGCACGATCGAACACGTCGAGCGGCTCGACTCGCTCTTCCCCAAGGATCTGCAGCCGGTTGATTCGCCGCCCGCCCAGTGATCGACTCGCATACCCACCTCGACCTGTGCGAGGCGTCCAACGCCGAGCTCGTGGCCGCCGCGGACGCGGCCGGGGTCACGCGCATGCTGACCGTGGGAATCGACGGCGCCTCCTGCCGGGCGGCGCTGGCCGCGGCCGAGGACTTCCCGCAGGTCTACGCCGCGATCGGGCGCCATCCCAACGCCGCCAGGGGCTTCGACGACGCCGACCTGGCCGAGCTGCGCGCGCTGGCCGCGCATGAGCGCTGTGTGGCGATCGGGGAGAGCGGTCTCGACTTCTACCGCGACACCGCGCCCCATGCAGACCAGCAGCGGGCCTTCGCCGCCCAGATCGCCCTCGCTCGCGAGACGGCCAAGCCGCTGGTGATCCACTCCCGGGCCGCTGACGAGCAGACGCTCGCCCAGCTCTCCAGCGAAGCGGCGGGGGTGAGCGTCGTGATGCACTGCTTCTCGATGCCCGACCGTCTGCAGGAGTGCCTCGAGCGCGGCTATGCGATCTCGTTCGCCGGAAACGTCACCTACAAGAGCGCAGCCGATCTCGCCGATGCGGCCGCCCGCGTCCCCGAGGAGCGACTGCTCGTGGAGACCGACGCCCCCTACCTCACGCCCCAGGCGGTCAGAAAGCAGCGCAACCAGCCGGCGTTCGTCGCCCATACGCTGGCCTTCCTGGCACAGCTGCGTGGCGTCAGCGTCGAGGAGCTCGGCGCGGCCGTGACGCGCAACGCCGCCCGCGTCTTCGGCTGGGCATGAACGCGGTGGCCGATGCTCCCGTCCAGCCCAGCCTGCGACGGATGCGCAGCTTCGGCGTGCGCCCCGATCGCGACCTGGGGCAGAACTTCCTGGTCGACTCCAACATCCTCGGGGTGATCGAGCGCGCCGCCGAGCTCTCTGGCGAGGATGTCGTGCTGGAGATCGGCGGAGGGCTGGGGGTGCTCTCAGAGCACCTGGCGCAGCGCGCCGCCCACGTGCACGTGATCGAGATCGACCGACGCCTGCAGGAGGCTCTTCACGACGCCACCGACCCGCATCCGAACGTGACGGTGCACTGGGGCGATGCGATGACGATCGATCTCCTCGCGCTTGAGCCGGCGCCGGAGAAGGTGATCGCCAACCTCCCCTATGGAATCGCCGCCGGAGCGCTCCTGCGCACGGTCGCCGAGCTTCCCAGCGTGAACGCGTGGGTGGCGATGGTCCAGCGCGAGGTCGGCGAGCGCCTGGCGGCGGCGCCGGGGAGCGGCGCGTACGGCACGCCCTCGGTCCTCGCCCAGCTCGAGTGCGAGGTGGAGGTGCTGCGCGCGATCCCGCGCTCCGTGTTCTTCCCGGTCCCCAACGTCGACTCGGTGCTCGTGGGCATGCGTCGCCGTGCGCCCGGCCCCGGCGGTCCCGATGGCTCCGCCGGTCCCGTCGGCGATCCCGCCGGCGTCGAGCAGGCCACCTCGGCGGCGCTGCGTGGGCTTGTGAGCGGCGGCTTTGCGCATCGTCGCAAGACCCTGGCCGGCTCGTTGCGGCTCTCCGGCGGGGCGCCCGGGCGCTCGCGCGAGCAGGTGCGCGACGCGCTGGAGCGGCTCGGCCACCCGGCTGACGCGCGCGCCGAGCGCCTCTCCCCCGAGGACTTCCGAGCGTTGGCCGCCCTGCTGGAGCTATGAGCGGCCACGGCGGAGATATGAGGGTCCTCCACGCGCTGGCGCCCGCCAAGATCAACCTCGGGCTGTTCCTCGGTCCCACCCGCGCCGGGGACGGCCGCCACGAGCTCGTCACGGTGATGCAGTCGATCTCGCTGGCCGACGAGCTCACGCTCGAGCCGGGGCCGGCGGGGAGCGTCGAGGACGAGGTCCTCTGCCCCGGCGTGCCCGGAGCGCCGCGGGATAACCTGGCCGCGGCTGCCCTGCGGGCGTTTCGCGCCAGCACCGGCTGGGACGCTCGGCCGCTGCGCCTGAGGATCGAGAAGCGGATACCGGTGGCGGCGGGCCTGGGTGGTGGCTCGGCCGATGCGGCTGCGGCCCTGCGCCTGGCCAGGCAGGCTTCGGGCCTGGGCGATGAGCGTCTGCTGCTCGAGCTCGCGGCCGAGCTGGGCGCGGACGTGCCAGGGCAGATCTCTCCGGGGCGCTGGCTGGCCACGGGCGCGGGCGAGCGCCTGCAGGCGCTGCCCGACCCCGGATCGCCGTTCGGGGTTCTCGTCCTGGCGGCCACGGCGGGCCTGTCCACGGCTGAGGTCTACGCCGAGGCCGACCGCCTCGGCCTGCAGCGTCCCCTGCGCTTACTGCGCGAGCGCGAGCAGGAGCTGAGCGCTGCGTTCGAGCACGGCGCGGCGCTGCCCGCGGCGAGCGAGCTGCTGCACAACGACCTCCAGCGCGCAGCGGTGTCGCTGTGCCCGCAGATGGCCGACACGCTCAGGCGGGCGCGGGCGGCGGGAGCCGATCTGGAGATGGTCAGCGGCTCGGGGCCGACCGTGCTCGGGCTGTTCTCGCGACCCGCGCAGGCGGAGCTCGCCGCCGGCGCCCTGCAGGACCTCGATCCTGCTCCGATCTGTGCCACTCCCGTGGGCACGGGCTTCGGACTCCCGCGTGCGTAACAATCCCCAGCGGTCATTCCTGTGAGCAGATCAACGATCAACGAGCTTGTGGCGGGCGGCGCCGCCGTCTTGGGGCTGGCTCTCTACGGTGCGCTCATCCTGAGACCGGCCTGGACGTCCTACTCGCGTCTGTGGGAGCGGCTGGCCGCGACGGTGCTCTCGCTGTACGTGCTCGCGGTGCTCGTGGGGGCCGGGGTGGCCGGCGCTCTCGCAGCCGTCTACTTCTGGGGCTGAGCGAATGTCAGACCTTGCAGCGCTCGACGCGATCACCGAGGCGGTCGAGTCGGGGGCGGGATTGCCGGAGGTGGTCAGGGCTGCGGCCCGGGCGCTCGAGGCGAGCCTGGCCGTGACGGACGCATGGGGCGCGACGCTGGCGGTGGCGGCGCGCTCTCCGGCTGAGGAGCGCGCCCTGCTCTCCCAGGGCGAGGGCGTCAGCAGCGCACCGTTGCGCGTGGCCGACACGGTGGTCGGCACGCTGCACATGCGCGCGAAGACCGAGCCCAGCGACTCCATGCGCAGGCTCCTGCTGACCATGATCGCCTCGGAGGTCGAGCGGGTGAGGGCGCCCGAGCGGGTTTCTGAAACGGCCTCCGGAGACTTCCTGCGAGCGGTGCTGCGCCGCGAGCTGAGTGGGCGCGAGGAGCTTCTCGCCCGCGCCAAGGAGCTTTCGCTGGACATCGAGGAGGGCGCCTGCATGATCGTGGCCCGCGCCCACCCACAGGCGCCCACGGACGAGGGCTGGCGCGGCCGCGTGCGCGCGGTGGCCGAGCGCGGTGCGCGGGCGGTCGCGAGCCGCTCGATCGCGGCCCTGTCCGACCGTGACGGGATGGGCGGAGCAGAGGTCCTGGTGCTGGTGCCGGGCGGCGAGGACTCGACGGCGGCGCGCGCGGCCGAGGCGGTCCTGCACGAGATGCAGTCGGGTCTCGGCGGTTACACGTTCGCGCTCGGGCGCAGTCGCGTCACCGAGGATCCAGCCGAGCTGCCCCGCGCCGCCAGCGAGGCGCTGCTCGCGGCCAACGTCGCCCAGGGCTCGCGCGAGGGCTCGGCGCTGGCCTTCGAGCAGACCGGGGCCTACAGGCTGCTGCTGTCGGCGATGAGCGAGAACCCCAGCGAGCTGCAGCGCTTCTACGCCGAGACGGTAGAGCCGCTGGTGGCCTATGACGAGCAGTACGAGACAGATCTGGTGCGCACGCTCGAGACCTTCCTCGAGGCCGACGGCAACGTGGCGGGCACCGCGCAGCGGCTGTTCACCCACCGCCACACCATCTACTACCGCCTGGAGCGTGTGCGCGAGCTCTCCGGCCTGGACGTCAGCTCGAGTGACGGGCGCGAGAAGCTGAGCCTCGGCCTGAAGTCGATGCGTGTGCTGGGAATCACCTCGGCGGCCGGGCCCGCGCTCGAGGCTGGGGCGGAAGGCGGGCGCGTGCCCCGCCGCTCCGGCCGGCGCAGCTAGCGTCGCCGCCCGAACTCGACCGCGTACACGGCGCCGTGGCGCCCGACATGCAGCACGCTGGGCAGCGCCGGCGTGACCGCCACCGCGGCGTCGCGGAATTCGCCGTCGAGCATGATTTCGCGGTGCGGGCGGGAGGCCATCCATTCGGCCACGATGTGTGCGGGCGTCGCATAGCTGCCCGTGCCCCAGGCGATGTTCTGCCCCACCGAGATCCCTGCGGCGTGAGCCGGATAGCGGGTTCCGAGCGTGAGCGACATCGGCGTCTGTCCCGTCGGGCGGATGTCGGCGAAGTAGTCGAAGCGCACCATGCTGGCGACCTGGCTGAAGGCCACCCTCCCCAGTTCGGCGTTGGCGCGCAGCGCGCGCACCCGGTAGCCGGCGCGGATCTCATCGACGAGGCACAGCGTGGCGGCGTCGACCGCGTGTGCGTTGGCGGCGGTTGGGCGCAGGCCCGCGCCGGGGCAGCCGGCGGCCCGGGCGCTGCGGGGGGCGCCGAAGAGCATGACGGCGCACACCAGCAGGCCCGCCAGCGCCATCAAGGTCCTGCTCCCCGTTCTCGTCTCTTGCGCCGACAGAGTGCAGAAATGGTTGCAGCCGGAGTGGACCAATGCGTCACCAGGTGGTAACCGCAACGTCCAGGGCCTGAACCTGGGGCGCATCAAGCCCTGGATTCACGGGCTGTTCGGCCCCGGGCGGGGGTGGCCGACGGCGCTCGTCCACGGCCATGGGCCGGTCGGCCGGACAGGATCTATCCTTCTAGCTCCCTTGGGGGGTCGTCCAATGGCAGGACATCAGGTTTTGGTCCTGAGAATCGGGGTTCGAGTCCCTGCCCCCCAACTCCCGATGCGGATCCGTGGCAAGCCAATAGCATCTGCCCCTTGAGCGCTCCGATCGTTCTGATCCTCGCTGCGGGCCAGGGCACGCGCATGCGCTCCGCCACCCCCAAGGTGCTGCACGAGCTGTGCGGGCGTCCGATGGTGCTGTGGCCGCTCGAGGCCGCGCTGGCGGCGGGTGCGGGCAAGGTGGTGGTCGTGGACTCGCCGCGGCGGGCCCTCGAGGGGGTCCTCCCCGAGGGCGTGGAGCTCGCGATCCAGCCGCAGGCGAACGGCACGGGCGGCGCGGCCGCGGCCGGCATGGCCCAGCTCGGCTCCGAGATCGACCCGGCGGCGCCGGTGCTCGTGCTCAGCGGGGACGTGCCGCTGGTCAGCACCGAGGTGATAGGGGAACTGATCGCGGCCCACGCGGGCAGCGGGGCGGCGGCCACGATGGCGACGACCGTGCTCGAGGATCCGGCCGGCTACGGCCGGGTGGTGCGCGACAGCGCCGGCGCCGTGGAACGGGTCGTCGAGACCAAGGGCCATGGCGACTCCACCCAGGCCGAGCGCGAGATCTGCGAGGTCAACACCGGGATCTTCGTCTTCACGGCGGGCGCGCTCGCGGGCGCGCTCCCCCGCCTGAGCTCCGAGAACGCCCAGCATGAGCTCTACCTGCCTCAGGTGCTCGACCTGCTGCGCGCAGACGGCGCGGGCGTCGAGGCCCACGTCCTCGAGGACGAGCGTGTGGTGCTCGGCGTGAACGATCGCGCGGATCTGGCCCGCGTGCGCAAGCTCGCGCAGGCGGCGATCCACGAGCGCCACATGGAGGCGGGCGTCGGCATCCTCGACCCCGAGGGGACGGTCATCGACGTGGAGGTCGAGATCGGCCCGGACACGGTGATCGAGCCGTTCAGCACGATCCGTGGGCGCACGCGGATCGGGCGCGGCTGCACGGTGCGCCACTCCTACCTGATCGACTGCGTGCTCGAGGACGGAGCCAGCGTCGGCCCGTTCGGCTATCTGCGCCCGGGCGCGATTCTGCGGGCCGGCGCCAAGGTGGGGACGTTCGTGGAGGTCAAGAACTCGGACATCGGGCCGGGCGCGAAAGTGCCCCACCTCTCCTACATCGGCGACGCGGACGTGGGCGAGCGCTCGAACCTGGGCGCGGCGACGATCACGGCCAACTACGACGGCCGCGCCAAGCACCGCACCACGGTCGGCAGCGGGGTTCGCACGGGCGTGGACACCACGCTGGTGGCGCCGGTGACGCTCGGCGACGGCGCCTACACGGGCGCGGGCTCGGTCATCACCGAGGATGTGCCGCCGGGGGCGCTTGGGATCGCGCGCGAGCGCCAGCGCAACATCGAGGGCTATGCCGAGCGCAAGGAGTAGTGCACGGATGACCGATTCGACCGGGACGTTTACACTCTCAGGAGAGATGAGCGCGATGGACACGCGCACGCAGTCGGCCGTGCAGACCAGCCTGCCGATCGACTACAACAAGCGCCTGATGCTCGTGAGCGGGCGAGCGAACCCGCAGCTGGCGATCGATATCGCGGACAAGCTCGGGGTGGATCTCGGGCCGGTGACGCTCAAGACCTTCTCCAACGGCGAGGTGTACTGCCGCTACGAGGAGTCGATCCGCGGCGCGGACGTCTTCATCGTGCAGCCGACCTGCGGCAACGCCCAGACGGGCGTCACGGCGAACGACTCGTTGATGGAGCTGCTGTTCATGATCGATGCGGCCGTGGGCGCCTCGGCGCACCGGGTGATCGCGGTGACGCCATGGTTCGGCTACTCCAGGCAGGACAAGAAGTCCGCTCCCCGCGAGCCGATCTCGGCGCGGCTGGTCGCGCGCATGCTCGAGGCGGCGGGTGCGGATCGGGTCCTGACGATGGACCTGCACGCCGGCCAGATCCAGGGGTTCTTCCAGAAACCGGTCGACCACATGACCGCTCTGTTCATGCTCACGCAGTACTTCTCCGACCTGCATCTTCCCGACCTCGTGGTCGTCGCCCCTGATGCCGGACGGGTCAAGCTCAACAAGAAATTCGCGTCCAAGATCGGCGCCGAGCTGGCGATCCTCGACAAGGAGCGCCCCGCGCAGCAGGTGGCCGAGATCGGCTATGTCATCGGTGACGTGCGGGGCAAGACGGCGGTGATCGTGGATGACATGATCGACACCGCAGGCACGCTCGTCGCGGCTGCCAAGACCGTCAAGGAAGAGGGCGCCGCGCACGTGTACGCGGCTGCCACCCACGCGATCTTCTCGGGCGGCGCGTTCGAGAACCTGAGCAGCTCCGGGATCGAGCAGATCGTGGTCACAGACACCATCCCCCTCGCCCCGGGCTATCCGGACAACGTCCGTGTGCTGCCGTGCGCGGAGCTGCTGACCGACTCGATCCGGCGGATATTCGTCGACGACTCGGTCAGCGAGGTGTTCGGCGGCGAGAACCAGCTGTTCTGAGCGCCGCCGCGGCTACGCCGATAGCGCGTAGGGATGCAGACGCGCGAAGAGCCTGCGCTCAACTCGCTCCCTATGATCCGGCCGATGCTGAGACGTGGCGCATGCCTCTCCCTCGCCGCGGCGTTCCTCGCCTGCGCCTCCTCGGCCGCGGCGGCCACACGACCGACGCTGTCGGTCCTCGGCCTCACCAACGGTCTGATCGCCGGGCAGACGCTCCCCTATGCCGAAACGGGTGGCCTCGCGGAGCTCGGCATCGTCTACAGCGGCCACCTGCCCGGGGGGGCCAAGCTCACGCTGTTCGAGAAGGACCCGGGGTCCAGCGCCTTCAAGGCGAGCAGGATCCCCGTCCGCCTGAGCGGCTCCCGCGCCAAGGTCCACGTCACCTTCACCCACGTGGGCGGGCCGGTGTCCTACAAGGTGGCGGTGGTCTCGGGCGGGCGGCAGCTGTCGGCCTCCAAAGCGGTGACGATCTACTGGGCCCAGCTGCCGGGCGGCGTGTTCGTGGAACTGCAGGGCGACTACGCGGCCTATACGAGCCGCACGAACGCCAGCGAAAGCTGCTCTGCTCCCACGGCGGCCAGCACGCTGTGCAAGGGCGACTCCTCGAGCGGCGCGACCGGTCGCATCAGCGCCTTCTCCGGCACCTATCCCGTCCCGCCGGGCTGGAGCGTGACGCTCTTCTTCAACGGCCAGCAGGAGTGCGCCTCGAACGCGATCGACCCTCGCTGCGAAGTCGAAGTCACTTTCCCCACCGTCACCGCGACGACCGTCGTGCCCCTCACCGCCAAGCTCACCTCGCCCCACGGCGAAACGATCACGGCGACCAAGCTGGTCACGGTCTACCCGTAGCCTGCGGGCGCGCGGGGAGGGGCCGCGCATGCGCGGCCCCTTGGCAGGCTCACATGTGAGCCTGCCCGGGTGGGCACATGTGCCCACCCGTCATCATCTCGATCGTGTCGCCCCCCGCCGAGACCCCTGCCGCTGGCGCGCGTGGCCCGCGCGAATGGTGGCGCGGCCTCACGCCGCGCCAGCGCCGCATCCTGCGTGCGCTGCTCGCGGTCGGCGTCATCGTGGTCCTGCTCGTCAGCGTCCTGCTCGCGCGCTTCCTCAGCGTCGAGAACGCCGAACGCAGCGACGCGCTGGCGCTCGTGCAGGCGGAGGCGAGGGGGAGCCTGGCGGGCATGCTCGCCCAGCTCGGCGGCTGCCGCGAGAGCCCTTCCTGCCTGGCTGCGGCTAAGGCCAACGCGAGCGACCCGCGCCTGCGCCGGGCGGGTGCCGTGAAGATCCTCCAGCTGGAATCCCCCACCGCGTACTCGCCGTTCGGCGCTTCTGGCAAGACGCGCCTGGCGTGGACGGTCATCGGCTCGCTGCCGGTCGTGCAGTGCGTGGAGGTGCGCCGCACCGGCAACTTCCTGTCCGGCGTCCACGTGCACCTCCTCGGCATCAGCGCACCGATCGCTGGTGAAGGGAAATGCAGGCCTGCCACGAGGATCGAAAAGGAAGAAGAAGAAGCGACGGCGGTGGAACTGGGGACCAAGTGAACGGCGACTGCAGGAACCCGATGAACGGCGATTGCTAGAGTCTCATCTCCTCCGATGGCCACCACGACGACAAAGCTCAACGTCACCAGCCGCGAGAGCGACGGCTCGCGTGCTGCGCGCCGCCTGCGCCGCAGCGGGCGCGTGCCCGGCGTGCTCTACGGCGGCGGCGCCGACCCGGTCGGCTTCGACGCCGACGCGCGCGAGTTGCGCCTGGCGCTGGCCGGCAGCGGCGCGGTCCTGGACCTCAGCGTGGACGGCGCCAAGGCGACCCCCGTGGTGCTCAAGGAGGCCCAGCGCGACCCCGTCAGGGGCGAGACAACCCACGTGGACCTGCTGCGGGTGCGCCTGGACGAGAAGATCCACGCGGTCGTGCCCGTTGAACTGACCGGCGTCGATGACGCCCCTGGCGTCAAGCAGGGCGGCGTGCTCGAGCAGATCACCCGCGAGATCAACGTGGAGGCGCTGCCGACGGCCATCCCCGAGTCGATCGTGCACGAGATCGGCGAGATGGAGATCGGCGAGACGATCCTGCTCTCCGCGCTCGTGACACCTGCGGACGTGACGGTCCTGGACGACCCCGAGGAGACGGTCATCGCGACCCTGTCTCCGCCGCGCCTGCAGGCCGAGACGGCCGAGGAAATCGAGTCTGAAACCGAACTGGTCGGCGAGGCGGCGGCCGGCGAGGCCGAGGGCGGCGAGTCGGCCGAGGGCTCCTCCGGCGAGGAGTAAGCCGCTCTGCGACGCCCCTTCGGTGGCGGTGGCGGAGCCGTCGATTGGCTGATAGTCGGACTGGGTAACCCCGGTCGCGAGTATGCGGGCACCCCTCACAACGTGGGCTTCATGGTGGCCGAGGCGCTGGTGGAGCGCTGGGGACTCGGACGCGCAAAGGATCGCTTCCGCGGTCGCCTGGCCGAAGGTCGGGTGGCCGTGCCCGATCACCCATCCGGAGCGGTGTATAACCATGGTGATACACCACCCGCGTCCGGTGTAGTGGACACTCCGGCAACCCCGCCCCGCGCCCCGGTGCCCGTCGCGGTTCTGTGTCCGCAGACCTTCATGAACGAGGCCGGACGCTCCGTGGGCCCGGCCAGAGGATCGTTCAAGCTGCCGCTCGAGCGCGTGCTGGTGGTGCATGACGAGATCGACCTGCCCTTCGGTGAGGTGCGGACCCGCCTCGGCGGTGGCCTCGCGGGCCACAACGGGCTGAGGTCGATCAAGCGCGAGCTCGGCAGCGCGGACTTCATGCGCGTGCGAGTCGGTGTGGGGCGCCCGGATTCCACGGACCCCGAGATCGTCTCCGCCCACGTCCTCGGTCGCTTCCGTGAGAGCCGCGAGCAGGTCGGCGAGCTCGTGGAGCGGGCGTGCGAGCACGTGGAGGCCGCGGTCTTCGACGGCGACGGCGACGGCTCGGGGAGCGCGAGCGCCTGATGGCCGCCACGGCCGGTGCGCTGCGCAGCCTGCTGGGGCTGCTCGAGGACGACGAGCAGGCGGTCGTGCTCGCCCGCGAGGGCGGGCACGCGTTCGTGTCGAGCGCGCTGCGTCCCTACGTGATTGCGGCGCTGAGCGACATCGACGAGGCGGCCCGCCGACGCCCGACGCTGGTGGTCGTGGGCGACGATCGCGCGGCCCGCGACCTGGCGGGCGACCTGCGCGCGTGGCTTGCGCCCCGGCGCGTGCGCTACTACCCATCTCGTGGCGTGGCCTATGAGTCCCATCTCGCCCCGCCCGCCCATCTGGTGGGCCTGCGTGTGGCGGCACTCGATGCCTTGCTCGACGGGGCGACTCGCGCGGGCGCACGCACGCGCGCGAGTCGCCCCGTCGAGACACAGGAGGAGCAGGGCGCGCCCGTAGTCGTGGTGAGTGCGGTGGCGCTGTCGGAGAAGGTCCCCGATCCGGAGCTCAGGCCGCACTCGTTCACCCTCAGGGTGGGCGAGCTGCTGGACCTCGAGGAGTGCGCCACGGAGCTGGTGGGGGCGGGCTATGAGCGCACCGAGCAGGTGGAGGAGCGCGGGCAGTTCGCGTTGCGGGGCGGCCTCCTGGACGTGTTCCCGGCGACCGAGGAGCGCGCGGTGCGGGTCGACATGTTCGACGTGGAGATCGAATCGCTGCGCTGGTTCTCCACCTTCACCCAGCGCTCCCTGGGGGAGGTCGAGGAGGTCGAGATCGCGCCCGCCGCCGAGCTCGCTGTGGAGCACCGCGAGCTCGCCGAGATCGCAGCCGCCACGGGCGCCTTCTCCGGCGCCGAGGGCAGCGAGCGCCCGGACATCGCCGAGCTGTTGCCGGTGGAGCGCTTCGGCGCCCTGCTGGACCTCGTGGGCGAGGAGGCCGAGCTGATGGTTGCCGCCGAGGAGGAGCTCGGCCCGGTCCTCACCGACCACTGGAGCGACGTGTGCGCGGCCTTCGGGGACGAGGACGCCCACCACCTGTATGTGAGCCCCGAGAGCATCCATTCGACCCTCGCGGATCGAGCGCGCATCTGGCTCTCGGCGCTCTCCAGCGGCCAGGAGATCGAGCTGCGCGCCTCCTCGGCGGACACGGCCGCGCGCTCGCTCGGCGAGGCCGAGCCGGAGCTGGAGAAGCTCGTGCGCTCGGGCTACAGGACCGTGGTGGCCTTTCCCCGACGCGGCGAGGGTGAGCGGGCGGCCTACAACCTGGGGCGCCTGAAAGCCACCTGGCTGGCTGAGGGAGAGGGCCTGGACGTCACCCATCAAGCTCTCGAGCCCTCGCTGCGCTTCACGGCGGCGTCGCTGCGCGAGGGCTTCGTGGCGCCGCAGCTGAAGCTGGCCGTCTATCCCGAGCACCGGCTGCTGCGCCGCCGGCGGGCCGAGCGCGCCGGGGAGGGGGGTGCTCGCCACGGCGGGCCGGGAGGGGCGCGCCGCGGGGCGCTGCGCTCGTTCACGGAGCTGCGCACGGGCGACATCGTGGTGCACGAGGACCACGGCGTGGCGCGCTTCGCCGGCTTTGAGACGCGAACCGTGGCCGACGTGACACGTGACTATCTCTACCTCGAATACCAGGGCGATGACCGCGTGTTCGTGCCCACAGACCAGCTGGCCAAGATCTCTCGCTACGTGGGGGCGGGCGGCGAGCACCCGCCGCTGTCGAAGCTCGGAGGCACGCGCTGGGACACGATGAAGGCGCGGGCCCGCCGCGCGGCGCAGGAGCTCGCGGGAGAGCTGCTCAGCCTCTACGCCGAGCGGCGCCGTCGCAGCGGGCACGCCTTCGGGCCGGACTCGGACTGGCAGCGGGAGTTCGAGGAGCGCTTCCCCTACACCGAGACGCCGGACCAGCGCGAGGCGATCGAGCTGGTGAAGGCGGACATGGAAGCGCCGCGCCCGATGGACCGGCTGATCTGCGGCGACGTGGGCTACGGCAAGACCGAGGTTGCGCTGCGGGCGGCCTTCAAGGCCGCGGGCGAGGGCAAGCAGGTGCTGATGCTCGTTCCCACCACGATCCTCGCCCAGCAGCACTACGGCACCTTCTCCGAGCGCCTGGCCGACTATCCGTTCACGCTCGAGCACGTCTCGCGCTTCCGCACGGCGGCCGAGCAGAAACAGGCGATCAAGGGCTTTGCCGAGGGTCGCGTGGACATCCTCATCGGCACCCATCGCGTGCTCTCGCGCGACGTCCGCGCCAAGGATCTGGGCCTCTTGATCGTGGATGAGGAGCAGCGCTTCGGCGTCAAGCAGAAGGAGCTGCTGCGCCAGTTGAAGCTGAAGGTGGACGTGATCTCGATGTCTGCCACGCCGATCCCGCGAACGCTGCAGATGTCACTGGCGGGGCTGCGGGACATCTCTGTGATCGAGACCCCGCCCGAGGGGCGCCGTCCGGTCAAGACGTATGTGGGGGAGTACGAGGAGGAGCTCATCAAGCGGGCGATCGAGCGCGAGCACGCCCGCGACGGGCAGGCCTTCTTCCTGCACAACCGCGTGGAGTCGATCGAGCAGACCGCAGAGCGCCTGCGGGCCCTGTGCCCGGGGGTGCGCTTCGCGGTGGCACACGGGCAGATGGGCGAGGGGGAGCTCGAGGCGGTGATGATGGACTACGTGCGCGGGGGCGCCGACGTGCTGGTGTGCACCTCGATCATCGAGTCGGGGATCGACATACCCCAGGCCAACACCCTGATCGTCGAGCACGCGGACGCCTTCGGGCTGGCCCAGCTCTACCAGATACGCGGGCGCGTGGGGCGCAGCCGCGAGCGCGCCTATGCCTACCTGGTGTACGACTCGGCGGCCGCGCTGACGGCCGAGGCGGCGCAGCGCCTGGCGGCGCTGTCGGACTACACCGAGCTGGGGGCCGGCTTCAAGATCGCGATGCGCGACCTGGAGATCCGCGGGGCGGGCAACCTCCTGGGCGATGAGCAGTCGGGTCACGTGGCGGCGCTGGGCTTCGAGCTCTACATGCAGATGCTCGACGAGGCCGTGCGCGCGGCCGAGCCTGAGCAGGAGGGGGAGGTCCTGCCCGAGCCGGTGCGCCTGGACGTGAGCGTCGATGCATACGTGCCAGCCGACTACATCCCCTACGAGCAGGCCAAGATCGAGGTCCACCGGCGGGTGGCGGGCGCGCTGGAGGTCGCCGAGGTGGAGCGGCTGCGAGAGGAGCTCGAGGATCGCTTCGGTCCGGTGCCCGAGCCGGTCGAGAACATGCTGGCGCTGCAGCGGGCGCGCATCAAGTTCGGGCAGGCGGGAGCGCGGACGGTCAGCTTCAAGGGCGATCGCCTGGCGGTCGTGCCGATCGAGCTCGACTCGACTCGCGCCCGGCGCCTGCGCGAGGAGCTGCCGGAGGCCCTCTACGAAGCGAGCCGCTCGCAGGTGTCGGTCCGCGTTCCAAAGGACGGGATCGGCCGTTTCCCCAGCGTGGTGCGTGCTGCGGACGCGCTGCTGGCTGTGATGCGCGAGGCGGCATAATCGGGGCTTAGGAACTCGTTAACCACGACTTGGGGGCTTTCCGCTAAAGTCCGCGCCGTCGTGTCCAACGCACTCCGTCTCACCTCGGCGCTAGGCGCCGTTTTGTTTGCCCTCGTGGGTCTCTCCGCGTGCGGCGGCGGCGTGCCGGGCAACGCCGTGGCGCAGGTCGGCAGCTCGCCGATCACCAAGTCGACGTTCGATCACTGGATGTCGGTGGCGGCCAGCTCGAGCAAGACGAGCGCGACCGCCAAGGTCGTGGTGCCGGAACCGCCCAACTACACCGCCTGCATCTCGAACCTCGCCGCCACGACCGCGAAGCCGGCCAAAGGTCAGAAAGCTCCGACCACCCAGCAGCTGAAGTCCCAGTGTGAAACCCAGTACAAGACGCTGAAGACAGAGGTCCTCGGGTTCCTGATCTCGCTTCAATGGGTGATCGGCGAAGCCCCGTCGCTGGGCGTGAAAGTGAGCGACGCGGAAGTCAAGAAGCAGTTCATCAAAGTCCGCAGCCAGCAGTTCCCCTCGACGGCAGAATTCGAAAAATTCCTGTCGACCTCCGGGGAGACGGTCTCCGACCTGCTGTTGCGGGTCAAGCAGAACCTCGTCTCCCAGAAGATCCAGCAGAAGATCCTCAAGACCCGTGGCAAAGTCACGCAGGCCGAAGTCCAGAAGTACTACAACGAGCACAAATCCAGCTTCGGCACGCCAGAAAAGCGCAAGGTCGAGATCATCCTGACCAAAACCGAAGCGGCGGCCGCTGCGGCCAAGAAGGAAGTGGAATCGGGCAAGAGCTTCGCCAGCGTGGCCAAGAAGGTCTCGATCGATCCGACGAGCAAGGCCAGCGGCGGGCTGCTCCCCGCAGTGATCAAAGGCCAGGAGGAGAAAGCGCTCGACACGGCCATCTTCTCCTCGACCAAGAACAAGCTCGAAGGGCCGATCAAGACGCCCTTCGGCTACTACCTCTTCGAGGTCCTCGGCACCACGACCGGCAGCCAGCAGACCCTGGCCCAGGCGCAGTCGTCGATCAAACAGCAGTTGACCGCGACCCAGCAGCAGGCGGTGTTCACCAAGTTCGTGAAGGAATTCAAGAAGAAGTGGAAGGCCAAAACGGACTGCCGCAGCGGCTATGTGGTGGAAGACTGCAAGCAGTACAAAGCGCCGAAGACGAGCTCAGCGGCCGGCGCTACGACCACCCCAGCCGGGTAGCGGGGCCGAGGCGCCCTCGAGCAGGAGGCACCCCGCCGTGGCGCGCAGGCAACCGGCGGTGACGCCCACGATGACGGGGAGGCCCGCCAGATGAGCAAGATCGAGCGAATCCACGCGCGCCAGATCCTCGACAGCCGGGGCAACCCCACGGTCGAGGTGGAAATGTTCCTGCGCTCGGGCGCGAAGGGTCGTGCGGCGGTCCCCTCGGGTGCCTCCACGGGCGAGTTCGAGGCGACCGAGCTGCGCGATGGTGGCGCACGCTGGGGAGGCAAGGGCGTGACGCGTGCCGTGGCCAACGTCAACGGCGAGATCGCGCAGGCGCTCACGGGCATGGAGGCCGGTGAGCAGGAGGCGCTCGACCGGGCGTTGATCGCGCTCGACGGCACCCCCAACAAGTCGCGCCTGGGGGCCAATGCGATCCTCGGCGCATCGCTGGCCGCGGCGCACGCCCAGGCTGCGGAGGAGGGCATGGCGCTGTGGCGCTATCTGGGCGGCGAGTCCATGCGCGTGCTGCCCGTGCCGATGATGAACGTCCTCAACGGCGGCGCCCACGCCGACAACAAAGTGGACTTCCAGGAGTTCATGGTGGTTCCGTGCGGCGCACGGAGCTTCTCGGAGTGCCTGCGGATGGGCGCAGAGGTGTTCCACGCGCTGAAGGGCACGCTGCACGAGCGCGGCCTCGGAACCACGGTGGGCGACGAGGGTGGCTTCGCGCCAGACCTGAGCTCCAACGAGGAGGCGCTGAAGATGCTGGTGGCAGGCATCGAGGCCGCGGGCTACACCCCGGGCGAGGACGTGGCGATCGCCCTGGACCCGGCCACGAGCGAGCTCTACCGCGACGGCGCCTACGTGCTCGAGCACGAGCACCGCACGCTGAGCGCGGCCGAGCTGACCGACTACTGGGCGGACCTCGCCTCGCGCTACCCGATCGTCTCGCTCGAGGACGGCATGGACGAGGAGGACTGGGACGGCTGGAGAACGCTCACAGAGCGTCTGGGAGGCTCGCTGCAGCTGGTGGGCGACGATGTGTTCGTCACCAACACCGAGCGCCTGCGCAGAGGCATAGAGACGGGCGTTGGCAACTCGATCCTGATCAAGGTCAACCAGATAGGCACGCTTACGGAGACGCTCGAGGCGGTCGCGATGGCGCGCGAGGCGGGCTACACGGCCGTGATGAGCCACCGCTCCGGTGAGACCGAGGATGTGACGATCGCCGACCTGGCCGTGGCGACCGGCTGCGGGCAGATCAAGACCGGCGCGCCCTCGCGCTCGGACAGGGTGGCCAAGTACAACCAGCTGCTGCGCATCGAGGAGCAGCTGGGAGACGCCGCCGAGTTCCCTGGGCGAAGCGTCTTTCGCGGCGCCTGAGCGCGACGCCCAGGCGCGCGCCAGGTATCTGGCAGCCGCAGCCCGCCGGCAGGAGGTTGCCCGGGTGCAGCGAATGCGGGAGGGAGCATATGCCCGCGTCCTCCGCCACTCACGCCCCCTCGCGCCGGCGTTCCCAGCCCCGCGCCCAGGGCAGGCGCGAGCGCGGCGGCCTGCTGAGCGGAGCCCGACCCGGGGCGCGCGTGCGCTGGGATCGGCTCGGCCGCGCTGCGATGCTGTGCGTGATGGCGGCCCTCGTCTACCTGTATCTGAGCGCCGGCGTCCACATGTTCTCGACCTGGCGCCAGTCGCACCGTGACAGCGCAGCCGTGGCCTCGCTCGAACGCGAACACACGCGCCTGCAGCGCCAGCACGAACACCTGATCGAGCCCGGAACCCTCGAAGCGGCCGCCCGCCAGCTGGGCATGATGAGGAAGAACGAGCAGCCCTACGTGATCACCGGGCTGCCCAAGGACTGACCTCGCGCCGCGGCTGCTAGCTTCGGCTCAGTGTCGTTCGAGAACGCGATCTACCAGTGGCAACAGGGGGAGCGGCGCCTTCAGCGCGCGCCCCACGAGCGGGCTGCGCTGCTCGAGCGCGTGATCGACGCGCTGGTGGCCGAGCTGCGCCGCCGCCTGGGCGGGCGCTTCGCGGCGCAGGAGCTGGTGGAGCTCTACGGCGCGGGCACCGGCTGGTGCCTGCAGGTGGCGATGAAGGTGGCGCCGGTCGATCCCTGGGCGTGGGAGGCCGGGATCGTGGTCGATGCCGCCTTCGGGCGCTACCTGCGCGAGGCGAGCGACTACGCGGGTGGGCGCCGCGAGATCGTCACCTGAGAGACACGGCGCGGTAAACGGCCGTGCGGGCCGTGCGGTGAGCTGCTAGGAGCGTGGGTCAGTATGGGGTTAGGGCCGGCGCTTGCGGGGCCGGGGTCGCGGTCTTGGTGGGGGGCTGGTCGCGGTCGTGGAGGGGCCGGCGGGGCTCTCGGCTGCGGGGGGGGCCCCGAGGGGCTTTTCAGCTGGTATTGAGGGCGACGAGGCCGTTGCGGTGGAGCTTGAGTAGGTTATGGATCGCGCACTCGAATCGCCACTGCGCGCGGGCGGCTGGCTTGCCGCGGATTAGTACCCGGCGGCCGTCTTGGACGGTGCCGATCTGGCCGAATACCGGCTCGACGATCGCCTTGCGTCGGGCATAGATCTCACGGCCTTTCTTGGTTTTCAGCTTGCGTGCCATGCGCTGCTTCGCGGTGGCGTCTTTTGGGATCGGTCCTCTGGCTGCCGGCGGCTGGGGCTCTGAATGCTTGAAACGACCAGTCGCGATATATGGGTCCAGGCCATGCTCGGCGGTCGTCTTGACGTTCTCCTCGGAGAAGTAGCCAGCGTCGGCGGTCAGCACTGCACCGTCGGGCAGCTCGGCGTCGATCTCTTGGAGGTTCTCATCCAACTGTTCAAGAGCTCCTTCGAGCTGCTGGGCGTCGGGTGCTTCATCGGATAGCTCGGCCACGACGATCACCTGCGCCTCGGCGTCGACAATCGCCTGGCCTGAGTAGCACTGGTGAAACGATCCGTCGGAGGTCTTCATGATCCGTGACTCCGGGTCGGTGAAGTTCCGCTGCGCCGTGGGCTTCGGCGCGAACGGGTCACGACCATTCGGCGGCGTGCGAGGCTTCTTGCCCTCTGCGGCCATCTCGGCACGACGCGCGGTCTCCGCCTCCCGCGCCTGTGCCTCGAGCGCTTCCTTGGCCTCTTTGATCTTCGCCAGCCTGCTCTCGCGCCGCGTCAGCTCCTCAGGCAGCTCATCACCACGGTTCTCTGGCCCAAAGCGCTGATCCTCCTCGGCATCGACGCGCTCGGCCTCCGAGAGCAACCCCTTCACGTTCCGGCGCAGCTCGGCGATCTCCGCCTCCAACTGCTGCTCCTTCCTCTGCATCCGCTCGTAGCTCATCGCCTTATGACGCGACGCGTTCGCACGGACCTTCGTCCCGTCCAACGCCAAGCTCCCAAACCCCACCAGCTTCGCCTGCTTGCACAGCCGCAGCGCCTGCACGAACAGCTCGCCCAGCGCCTCCAGATGTCGCTTGCGGAACCTAGCGATCGACCGGTAATCCGGGTGCTGATCGGCGCACAACATCCGCACCGCCACATCCCTGAAACTCGCGTGCTCCAGCTTGCGTGAGGACATCACCCCGTTCGCGTACCCGTAGATCAGCAGCTTGACCATCAACCGCGGGTCATACGGCGGAAAGCCACGCTCATCCTCATACGACGCATAGATCGCGGATAGCTCAAGCGTCCCGGACTCCACCAAATCCGAGACGAAATGCGCCAGATCCCCCTCCGGCACCCACTCCGAGAGCACCGGGGCCATCAACAACACCTGATCCGGGTCATACGCCCGGAACGTCTTCCCTTCACCCACAGGCGCACAGTCGCTCACGACCGGCCCCGCCACATCCACCTCCACCAGCCGATCCTGCGCAACCGCCGCCGCCATCCCGATCCTCCCTGGTCGCGTGCCCCAGGAATCGTCTTAAACGCCGCGGACAAACCCGTGGTTACCGACCCACGCTCCTAGTCCTCGTCACCCACGCGGCGGATGACGATGCGGTCCTCCTCGACCACGACCTCCACGGGCCTGTGACCGGCCCAGTGCTCGGCGTAGATCGGGTTGTCCTGGATGGCCGGATCGAGCCACAGCCCGTAGCCCTCCTCGCCGTGGTCGAAGGTGCCCTCGAGCGGCTCGTTGCGGGCGGAGCGCCGCCCGCGGCCGCCGCGCCGGCTGCGCGCGCGCGTGCGGGTGGGGCTGGGCTCCTCGGAGTCCTCGGTGTCCTCGCCAGCCAGCGCGGCCTCGGCGCGGGCACGCTCGGCCTCGGCTTCGGCGGCTTCGAGCTCGGCTGCGATCAGCGCGTCGTCCTCGGCGCGGAGGTCGATCTCCTCGGGGTAGTCCGCGGCGCTCGAGCCCTCGGGCAGCTCATCGTCGCTGACGAGCTCGTTCTGGCGCTTGAACTGCTCGATGTCGCGGACGGTGACCTCGAGCTGGTGGGCCACCCACGCGTCGGTGCGGCCTTGGCGCACCCAGGCGCGGATCTGGTTGAGGTGCGGGCGCAGAGATTTCCGGGGCATGGGCGGTCCGGGAGACTAGCGGAAAGGGCCCCGGTGCGCCGCAGGCACGCCATCCCGCCGCGATCAAAGCTCCCCGCGGAGCGACCCGCGGCCGCTGGACACGAGGATCAGGATCGCTTTCCCCCGGTCCTGGGACTATGCTTGGCTGACCGGCGATGGGGGCTTTGCGCCAGGTGTCGCCAATCGGCAAATAGGAAGGTGCACCCAAATGCTGGTGCTGACACGCAAGTCCAACCAGAGCATCATGATCGGGGACGAGATAGAGGTTTCGGTGCTGTCGGTTATGGGCGAGAAGGTCCGGATCGGGATCCAGGCACCGCAGAAGGTCCCGGTGTTCCGCAAGGAGATCTACCTCGAGATCCACCGTGAAACCGGCGCGATCACGGCCAGCGACGGCAGTGCACCTGCATCGGACGTCCCCGAGCATGCGGCCGAGGTCGACGAGTCCCTGCGCGGGCTCGGCGACGGCGCCGCCTAGGGAGAAGCTCGCTAGCCGAGCAGCAGGTAGAGCGTCCGGAACATGACCACGGTGACGATCACGGCGGTCATGATCAGCGTGAGCACGAGCAGCGCGTAGCGCACCGACCCGCGCTTGTGGCGCTTGTCGATGTCGCGCTTTAGCGCCCGCTGCTCGGCGGTGCGCCGCAGCGAGTCGCGGCGACGGCGATCGAGCGAGATCTCTTTGACGAACGCCTGCTCCCAGTCGGCCAGGCTCTGACGCATCTTCACGCGGATGCCTCCTCGCTGCTAGGAGCGGGCGGGCGCTTTGGCGCGCTCGTAGACGGCGACGAAGCGCAGATAGTTCTCGGCGATCTTGCGAGCGCCGGCGGAGCGCTCGATCTTGCCGTCGACGTAGGCCTTGAGCGGGTCCCACCAGATCGAGCGACCGATGGCGAAGCCGATGAAGCCGTCCACAGGCGCGGCCTGGGTGAGCCAGTGGTCGACCTTGGCATCGTCGGCGCCGCGCCCGAGCACCACGCAGGTGACGCCCTCACGGCCCTCGCCGGCGCGCGCCTGCGCCACGAGCATCTCGCAGTCGGAGCGCTCTTCCACGCCCTCGATCTTCCAGATGTCGACCTCGATCCCAGCGTCCTGGATCTCGGCGATGGCGCGGCGCATCAGCTCTGGGCGCAGCTCTGCGTCGTAGCGGTCACTGTCGCCGCCCACGGACTGCAGCTGGGCGTCCTCGGCGGGCACGAGCAGCTCAAACAGGAACTTGCGCTCGTGGGCATGCAGCCAGTCGCTGAGACGCTTGAGCTTCGTCAGCTGCTCGGCGTTCTCGGCCTCGTTGCCGTCGGGGTTGTAGCGGACGAGCACCTTGGTGAAGTCGGGGCCGAAGGATTCGATGTGCGCGCCGAAGTCATCGCCGTACTGGAAGTCGAACATGTTCTGTCCCGAGCGCTCGGCGGGCATCGCGAGCTTCAGGCCCTTCTCGCGGGCCTCGGCGGGCACCGTGGAGCCGAATTGCTCGTCCACGAGCACGCCGGTGGCGGACGCGTCTGCGCCGGCGCTGACGGCCTGCAGCAGCCCCTCGTAGATGAGGTGCTTGGCATCGGCGATGATCGCTGTCTGCTCGGAGTCCGGCTCGCCCTCGATCCCGAAGAACTTCTTCTGGAAGGAGCCACGGTGGTCGAACGCGAGTATGTAGAGCTTCTGGTCGTATCCGAGGTTCATGGGACCAGTATTCCAGAGGGGCACAGGCTGGGGTCGGGAGGTCCTTAGAATGGATGCGGGATGACCTCCGGTGCTGATCTCTTCGTGGTGTGCAAGCAGTGTGGGTCGGAGGTGAGCCCGTACATCACCGAGTGCCCCTACTGCGGCCACCGCCTGCGCCGCCGCGCTCCCAAGCTGCCACGCGCCCACGCACCGACCCGCTCGCCGCGGCGCCGGGCCGGGATCTCGGCGCTGCTGCGCCGCTCCAAGCCGGCAGCGAGGACGGGCGGGGCGCCAGCGCGCGGGCGCTCGCGGGTCAGCCGCTGGGAGGACGATCGTCCCTACGCGACGATCGTCCTCGTGGCCGCCGGCGCCGTGTCCTGGATCGTCTTCCACGCCGAACCGAGCATCTACCCGCACATGGCGATCATCGGCCCGCTGGGGGGAGACTGGTGGAAGCTCTTCACCAGCGAGTTCGCGTACGCCTATGGCTTCTACGCGTTCCTGGCGCTCGTGACGGTGGCCCTGTTCGGCTGGCTGCTCGAGCAACGTCACGGCCCGGCCGTGGTGGCGGCCCTGTTCTTCGGCGGCGGTGCCACCGGGGCGCTGGCCGCGTGCGCCGTCTACTCGGTGCCTCTGGCGAACGGGGGCAACGCGGCGGCGCTGGCGCTGCTCGCGGCCTGGGCTGCTCCGGACCTCCGGGCGGCGCGAACGGGCGCCTACTACGAGGGGGACCTGCTCGGCGTGGCCGCGATCGCGGCGCTGCTGCTGGCGCTGCCGTTCGCGCGGGTCTTCTCGGAAGCGAGCTGGCTGGCGGGCGTGGTGGGCGCGGCCTTCGGGCTGGTCGTGGGCCTCGGCCTGGACCGGACGGCGGAGGCGCGGGCGTAGGGACCTATGATGGGCGCAACATGACCATGACCCACGCGGTGGTGCTGATCGAGGCCGAGCGCGATGCGCTCTCGACCCTGGGGAGCGCGCTGGCGGAGACAGACGGGGTGGCCGAGGCGTACTCGGTCACCGGGGAGTGGGACTTCGTGGCGATCGTGCGGGTGCCCGACCACGAGCAGCTGGCCGACGTGGTCACGGGCGAGATCGGCGCTCTGCCGGGCGTGGCGCGGACGCAGACGATGGTTGCCTTCGCGGCCTACTCGCGCCACGATCTCGAGGCGATGTTCTCGATCGGCGAATGACCGCCTGAGCGCGATGGCGACGGTTCCGATGAAGTCCGAGTACGGGCCCACGCTCGGGCGGCTGCTGGCGCCTCGCTGGCGGGCAGCCTCGCGCGTGACGCGGGCGGCGGTGTCGCTCGCCGGCGTTGCCCTGCTCGCAATGGTGGTGGGGCTCGCGCTGACGCTTCAGAACGCGCGCTACTCCCAGGGGGGGGCGATCCCCTTCAGCTTTGAATACAGGGGCCTCTACCGCGTTCCCGCGGACCCGGGGGCATTCGTGAAGGTCGATGCCCGCAGCGCTGACGGAGCGCTGAAGTACTCATACGAGGTGTATCCGGTGAAGCTGCCGCCGTACCCGGCGAGTAGCCTGTGGGGAGAGCTCCCGGTCTGGTCGTCGAGCTACATTGCCGCGCTGAGCCGAAGCACACGCGACTTCGCGCTCATCGGCGCGGGCAAGACCAAAATCACCAACACGCTGCTGGGCTACCACGTGCTCTTCACCACCGAGGTGGAAGGCAGGAAGATGTACGCCCGCAACGTGGTGCTGCTCCCCGAACGCCCGGGAGCGCGCGAAGGCGCGGTGATCGCGATGCTGACTGCCGTAGGGGCGAGCTCCCAGGTCAAAGGGCCGAGCGAAGTGGCGTCCACTGGCGTGCTGCTGCGCCCGCTCAAGACCTTTACGTTCGGCTAGCGCGTTCGGGCGGCACGCCACCCGACCACCATGCCCCGGTGGGCAGATGCTGCGGAGAGGGAGCTTCGGTGCCGCCCGTATCGGGCCTGTGCCACGTGGTCGGGGGCCGGGCGGTCGAGGGCCGGGGCGGCGGTTCTGCGAGCACGGGGGGCGCGCTCACGCTCGGGCTCGGCGCCTGGACGGCGGGTGCTTCGGTGACCGTGCCGGTGGCCGGCGGCGATGGCGGCACGGGGGTTGTGACAGTTGGCGCGGTGGGGGTCGTCGTGGGCGTCGGGGTGGGCGTGGGCGTGGTGTTGGTGGGGGTTACGGTCGTGGCTGTGCTGGGCAGCTGGGTGGTCTCGGTGGTGACCTCGGTGACCTGAACGGCGCTCTGGGGATCGGTCGGCTTGGCCGGAGAGGCGAGGGCTGCCGGGGCGCTCGTACCGGGGCTCGCGGGCGGCGTGACGGCCTGGACGGCGGCGGCTGCCAGGGTGCTCGCCTTGACCTTGAGGGCGGGATGGGCATGGGGATGCGCGGCGAGGGTTGAGACGGGGCGGACTGCGGAGAGGCCGGGGGTGCTCGGCTGGGCGCGCTCGCGAATGACCACGGGCGCGCTTGCGTAGTGGTCGACGGGCACGTTCGTCGAGGCGGATGCGGCAGGCGCGCGGTGGTGATGGTGGACGACCACGGCGTGGTCGGCGGCGACGGCGCCCGCGGTCACGATCGCGGCGGCGGCGAGCCCGGCGACTGCTTTGGTGGCCAGCGCCCCCGCGCCCGCGGTCATCAGCCCGCCGGCGATGCTTGCGCCACCGCCGCTGGCGGCCGCACCCGCGCCGACGGTGGCTCCCACGGTGGCCCCGGCGCCCGCCGCATGGGCGCCTCCGGCCGAAGCCGTGGAGCCGAGCTTCGTCAGCAGGAGCTTCTTCAGCAGGAGCAGCGGCGCCACGGGCATGATGGCCGCCAGGGCGCGGTTGTTCTCGCGCAGGTGCTTCTTGAAGGAGGCGCAGCGCTCGCATCCGCGCACGTGACGGCGCGCGGAGGTGCTCAGCTTGACCAGGCCCTCGGCCACTTCGCCGAGCTCCAGGCGCACCTCCTCGCAGCTCAGCTTGCGCGCCTCGGCGGCCTCGGCCAGCGAGATGCGTGCGCGCACGAGCAGCGACTTCACGGATGGGACCGTCGTCTCCATGGCCTGGGCTATCTGGTCATAGGAGAGCGCGTCGATCTCGCGCAGCAGCAGCGCGGTGCGCTGGGTCTCGGGGAGCTCGTGGACGTCGCCGATCAGCTCGCGGAAGCTCTCCCTGCGCAGCACCTTGTCGCTGGTGGAGAGGCCGTTCTCGGAGAAGTGCACGTCCATGGAGTCCACGCCGATGGCGGACGTGCGGCGAAGGTGGTTGAGCGAGCGGTTGCGCGCGATGCGGTAGAGCCATGGGCGCACGTTGATCTCGCGCTCGTCGGCGAGAACGGCGTTGAAGGCCGCGGCGAAGACCTCCTGCAGGACGTCCTCGGCGTCCTCGCGCGAGCTGAGCATGTGGCGGCAGAAGGACAACAGGCGCGACTGGTAGCGCGCGCACAGCGTCTCGAAGGCGGCCGGCTGCCCGCGCCGGGTCAGCGAGATCAGGCGCTCGTCGGACTGCAGGCGCAGCAGAGCAGACGGGCCGCGTAGGCCCGGCATCGCGCTCGGGTGTGTGAGGGCGGAGACCTCCATGGATGGTCCGATGCTGCCTTCGATACCAAGGACACGGTAGCAGCGCAAAAGTTGCGCGATACCGCTTTGTCTAGCCAATCTCGGGAGCTTGCGTACAGTGTGGTCAACCCATGCCCGGGTGGCGGAACAGGTATACGCAATCGACTTAAAATCGATGGCCCGAAGGGCCTGTGGGTTCGAACCCCACCCCGGGCACCTCCGAGTCGGGCCGGGCCCTCCGAGCGGGCGAATGGATAGAGTCGCGCCCATGGCCGCTGAGAGCGCCCAGGACACCAGGACCTTCCATGGCGGACGACTGGTGGCACGCCGCCTGAAGGCCCACGGCGTGAGCAAGCTCTTCACGCTCTCGGGGGGGCACCTGTTCTCGATCTACGACGGTTGCCGCGAGGAGGGCATCGAGATCGTGGACGTGCGCCACGAGTCCACGGCTGCGTTCGCGGCGGAGGGCTGGGCCAAGGTGACCCGCGAGCCGGGCGTGTGTGCGCTGACGGCCGGTCCGGGTGTGACCAACGGGATGAGCGCGATGGCCTCGGCGCAGGCCAACCACTCGCCGATGGTGGTGCTGGGGGGCAGGGCGCCGGCGATGCGCTGGGGGCAGGGCTCGCTCCAGGAGATCGACCACGTCCCCTTCGTGCGGCCGCTGACGAAGCTGGCGGTGACCCCGGAGAGCACCGCCGAGATCCCCGGTCTCGTCGAGGACGCGTTCGCGGCGGCGCTCGCGCCCCACGGCGGCCCCGCCTTCGTGGACTTCCCCATGGACTACGTGTTCATGGAGGCAGAGGAGCCCGAGTACGAGGCCGGCGGCCCCCTGGGCGGCGCCGCCGGGAGGAAGGGCGCTGATGAGAGCATGATCGAGCGCGCGGGCGAGCTTCTGCGCTCGGCTGAGCGCCCGGTGATCATGGCCGGCACGGACCTCTACTGGGACCACGGCGAGCAGGCGCTGGTGGCGCTCGCTGAGACGCTGCAGATCCCGGTGTTCCTCAACGGCCTGGCGCGCGGATGCCTGGCTGCCGACCATGAGCTGTTCTTCTCGCGCGCCCGCTCACAGGCCCTGAAAGGCGCGGACGTGGCGCTCGTGCTGGGCGTGCCGATGGACTTTCGCCTCGGCTTTGGTGCATCGTTCGGAGAGGACACGGAGATCGTCGTGGTGGACGCGGCCGAGCCCGAGCGCCGCCACCCACGGCCGGTGGCGGCTGAGCTATATGGGGCGATCGGTCCCACCCTCGACGGGCTGCGCGCGGCCGCCGGCGGGAAGCCGCTGGCGAGCGAGCGCTGGATCTCGGAGCTGCGCGCGGGAGAGAGCGAGAAGCGCGAGGCCGAGCGTGCCGAGCTCGAGGACTCCAGGGAGCCGCTTCACCCGATGCGCCTGTATGCGGAGCTCGCCAAGGTGCTGGACCGCGACGCGATCGTGATCGGGGACGGCGGCGACTATGTCTCCTACGCGGGGCGGGTCGTGGACAGCTACCAGCCCGGCTGCTGGCTCGACCCGGGGCCCTTCGGCTGCCTGGGGTCAGGGCCCGGCTATGCGCTCGCGGCCAAGCTGGCGCGGCCGGATCGCCAGGTGCTGCTGCTGCTGGGCGACGGCGCGTTCGGCTTCTCGGGGATGGAGTTCGACACGCTGGCCCGCCACGGCGTGAACGTGGTGGGCGTGATGGGCAACAACGGCATCTGGGCGCTGGAGAAGCACCCGATGGAGTTCCTCTACGGCTACTCCGTGGCCGCCGAGCTGCGTCCGGAGACGCGCTACGACCAGGTCGTGGAAGCGCTTGGCGGACACGGCGAGCTCGTGCGCCGGCCGAGCGACGTGGGACCGGCGATCGAGCGCGCCTTCTCGGCGGGCAGGCCGGCGCTGGTCAACGTGCTGACGGACCCAGACGTGGTCTACCCCCGCCGCTCCAACCTGGCCTGAGGACCTAGCCGTGCAGGGCCTGCGGGCGCCCTCGTGAGGGGAGCTGCCCGCGGCAGAGAGCTCCCCGAGGCAGGGACTCGCGCGCGTGCGCGCGTGCACGCGAGTCGCTCTCTTGCGTGCGTCTCTTGCGTGTGGAAGGGGCTCGCTTGCGGCAGGCCGCTCGCGCGCGTATGAGCGGGCGCTCAGCCGACGCGGGCGAGCCGCAGGGCACCGCCGTAGAGAATGTCGTGCTCTGAGACCTCCACGCGCTCGAGCTCGAACACGTGCATTGCCTCCATCAGCAGGATCATGCCGGCGACGATCGTGGGGGCGCGGTCGGGGTTGAGCCCGACGACCCGTCGGCGCTCCTCTTCGTCGATGTCGGCGAGGCGCGCGAGCAGCAGTTCCACGGTGGCCAGCTCGAGCACGTAGCCGTGGACGCGCTCGGGGTCGTAGGGGTTGAGCTCCTGGTCGATGGAGGCCGCCGAGGTGGCGGTGCCGGCGACGGCGATGCCGTGCTTCACGGGCGCGCGCTCCTCGGCGGGCAGTCCGTCCAGGAGCGTGGCGCGGACATCGCCGGCGAGCTCCTGGAGCTCGCGCGGGGTCGGCGGGTCGCTGTGAATGTGGCGCTCGCTCATCCGAACCACCCCTGCGTGCAGGGAGACGTGGAAGCCGGCCGTGCGTCCCACGCCCACCACGAACTCGGTGGAGCCGCCACCGATGTCGATCACGACCGTGGGCTCGGTGGCGGGGGCTCGGCCGGCCATGGCGCCCAGGAAGGTGAGCTCGGCCTCCTCCTCGCCCTTGAGCACGCGGGCGTCCAAGCCGTAGTCCTCGCGCACCCGCTCGGCGAACTCGGGCCCGTTGGCGGCGTCGCGCACAGCCGAGGTCAGCACGGCGAGGTTGGCCTCGCATTCGTGCGCCTCGATCTCGGCGCGATAGCGCTCGAGCGTCGAGTACACCCGGCCGGCGGCCTCCTCGGAGAGCCTGCCCGAGGCGTCCACGCCGTCCCCGAGTCGGGTGACCTGGGAGCGGCGCACGAGCTCTTCGATGGAGCCGTCCGAGGGGTCCACATCGGCGACGAGCAGCCGCGTCGAGTTGGTCCCTATGTCCACCACGGCCACGCGCACGGGCGGGATGCTAGAGGTGCTGGGGACCGGACGCTCGTGCCGTTCTTTGCTAGAACATAAGGAGCGACGCGGGGTGGAGCAGTCTGGTAGCTCGTCGGGCTCATAACCCGAAGGTCGCGGGTTCGAATCCCGCCCCCGCTATCTAACGAAAGCCCTGGAAATCTCAGGGTTTTCGTGTTTCTAGGGACGATGCTTGGCAGAGCTTCCTCCCGGAATTTGCTCCCGAAACTGGCGGCACGTATTCGAGTCCGTCCCTGCGATGGCGTCCACGAGTGCGTGCCGACACGCCCTGGAGGCAAGCGAAGGTCTTGACCAAACAGCCTGAACGTCTCGGTGTCCTCGTAGATTAACGCCGGGAACAGAGCAAGTCGGCAGCGACCAAGGAGGACCCGGATAGGCGCGTCGCGCTGTCGGACAAGACTGTGGCTCGGCATACTTCTGTCATGGCAATCCAGCCGACGCGTGGCGTGACGATCCGGATTTTCCTGGTCGACGGCACGCCCCAGGGTCTGCGACTGGTCGAGCGCATGGGCTGGACGGGATCGTTCCTCGCGTTCGCGCGAGCCGACTACCCGAGCGCTCGCGCGCGCGAAGAGGTGTCACAGACCGGCGCGTATGTCCTGCTCGGCCCCGATCCCGAGGGACGCCGGCTGCAGCGGGTCTATGTCGGCGAGGGCGAAAATATCCGCGTGCGGCTCGACGCCCACCAGAAGGAGAAGGACTTCTGGACCCAGGGCTATGTGCTCACGACGAAGGATGACTCGCTCAACAAGGCCCATGTCCGCTATCTCGAGGCGCGGCTGCTCGAGTTGGCCGCGAAGGCTGACAATGCCTCCCTCGACAACGGCACGGCGCCCGAGCCGGCACGCCTGAGCGAGCCCGAGATCGCCGAGATGGAGACCTACCTCGACAATGTGCTCCCACTGTTCGCGTTGGTCGGAGTCAACGTCTTCGAACCAGCCGAGGAGCCTGTCGCCACCGTGAATGGAGCCGTGGCGCCATCGGAGCCAGCGGCTGACGAGGGCGGGGAGCGCCTGTACCTCAAGACCCAACTGACCGAGGCTCAGGGAGAAGACCGGTCTCGCGGCTTCCTGGTGTTCGAGGGGGCTGTTGGCCGCAAGATGAAGAGGGTGATGATCCCCGGCTACGAGCAGTTGCGAGACAGGCTGTTGCAAGAGGGCATCCTCGTGGAGGACGGCGAGAATGTGAAGCTCACGAAGAGTCATCTTTTTGACTCGCCCTCAGCAGCGGCGAGCGTCCTCAGTGGCGGCAATAAGAACGGGCGTACCGAGTGGCGCGATGCGGCTGGGCGCACGCTGAAGGAATTGCAGGAGCAGACTGCGTCGTAGGACGGTGCGCGCTGGACGTGCTTGGACGATAAGGCGCGCTGTGTTTGGAGGCGCGGCGCCGGCCGCGCTCGCGCGCTGTCGCTCGAACGGGGTTCAGATGTCGGCCAGGGCGCGGTCGAATGCGTCGAGCTCTGCCATGAGATCCTTGCTGTTATCTGTCTGAGCGAGCGTGGCCCAGAAGCCGGCACGCGGATGTCCTACAGGTGCCTTTGCGACGCGCCTGATAGCGCGTCGCAGTGTCCTCAGCTCGGGACCGTGAGGCTTGGGTGGGATGAGCGCCTCGATCGAGAGTGCGCGCTGCCAGCGCTCGTGTGGCTTGGCATCCTGCAAGCAGTGGGTGGCGACGATCAGACGGTGGCATCGGGCGGCCCACTCCTCGGGTGTGCGCTGGCTGCTGCGCGCCAGTTGCGAGGACTGCATCGCGTTGATGTGAGTCCAGAATCTTGTGTTCGCGTCGATGCATGCTGACCACTCCTGCAGGCGCCAACGCGCGCCGGACCAGGGCTGGTCGTGGACGGATGGCAGGCTTCGCTGGGCGATCTCCTTGGCGTACCTGTGGGGTGCGTACGTGCTAAGCGCGTGCCAGTCGGCCGGTTGCAGCATCGCGGCGAGCAGCACGTCGATGTCGTATATCTGCCGCGCGACGGCCGGCTCGCGGTCGGCGTCGATGCCGACCGGCGGCTCGATGAGCGCCAGGAGCTTGAGCGCCACCTGGTAGGGGAGCTGCGGCACGCGCGCGGTCAGGGATTGCCCCACGACGCCGTGCGCGACGGTGATCGTGTCGGACGGCGGCAGCTCGTCATCGAGATGGAACTCCAGCTTCACCGTCAGAGCATCGATCGTCGGGTTGGGATCGAAAAGCTTGGGCACGCCGACCCTGTAGGCGAGCAGCGGCAGCTCTTCGGCGCCCTCGGGCTTGGGGATACGCTGCGGCTGCAGCAGTCCGTCGGGCATACCGGAGAAGCGGCGCGCGAGAGCGTCGAGAAGCGCCTGGACATCCTGTGGGCTGGCGCTGGTCAGATAGTCGTTGTCGGCGCTGCCGCGCAGGCTGGAGATGTCCATGCGCAGCGCGGCGCCGTTGCCGCCCATAAGCAACAGGTGCAAGCCCATCTCGTGGGCGAGGTCCTGCAACTGCTGGTGAAGCTCGACGCACCATGCTGCGATCTCGGCGGTGTACTGGCTCGTGATCCCGGTCACGCGTTGCTGCTCGGCGAGCAACTCCGGGTTGCGCACCCAGTCGAGCTTGAAAAGGTGTCGTTGCGAGGCGGGGATGCTCATGGCGTCCGGTAGCCGCTGCGTAGGGCGGCGATCTCGGGATTCTCCAGGACGGGTGTGGCTTGCTCAATCCCTTCGAGCCAGGCGCCGTAGCGCATCCGCTGCGCATAGCGGTGAAGTCGGCTCTCGTCGCAGCCCGATTGCCGCAGGGCGCGCAGGATGCGCCCGACCTCACCGAGGTCGAATGGCAGGCCGCTGCGCCGTGTCTCGCGCAGCAGGTCGACCCAAGCCTTCTCGGGGGAGGCGACATGGCCGATCACGCCGTAGCGCCGAGCCGCATCGCCCTGTCCTCGCAGCACCACTATGCGGGACAGGTCTCCCACCTCCACGCCTGTCTGCCGACCGGCGCGCACCACGACGAAGTTCGCGTCGGCGAGCGCACGCGCTGTCTCGCTGACTGCGTAGGGCTCGGCGTAGACGACGTGCGGGAACGCGTAAACGAACTGGTGAGCGAACCGAGCCAGCACGTCGAACGCCGTAACGTGTGCTTCGACACTCGTCGTCGCCAGCACGCCGACGATCTCCCGGCCCGTGTCTGAGAGCGGCAGCGACCCGGCCGAGGCGACTGCATACTGTCCGTGACCATGACGGACAACCTGGCCGCTGTCCACCAGCTCCGCCAAGCGGCGATATAGGGTGCGCTCGGTCCAACCCAATCGCCGGCGCAGATCACGCGGCGTCGCCGCGCCGCCGGTGCGGCGGATGTCGTCGAGTACCGCTGAAGCACTCTGGGACTGTCGAGGACCAAGGCTCACTGGCATGATCGTACCACATTATATAGCTATGCGGTACTTATCTGCCAGCGGGCGGGCCGATCAAGGGTGCAAACAAAGTGCAAACATGCCCACGCCATTCCACGCCATCGGCCAAACCGAGCGTGAGCCGAATCGCCAGCAATAGAGCCAAACACACGGACACTGAAGACACTTCACGTCACCCCTTGGAATGGCGCGTGGCTACTCGGTGAGCAACTTGCGCACATGCGCGCGTTCGCGGCTGCGTGGCCAAGCAGGAATACTCCAAAGCGGTGTTGGAGCATTGCCGTGGGGCCACGTCGTCCTGCTGCTCGACAGGCTTTCAGATCGCCCCACCTGGGACTGGTACACCACGCGAGCGGGCTCTTGGTCGCGAGCGCAACAACAACAAGGACACACGGGACAGTAGCTCTGCAGGACGGGCCGGAGGGTAGACCGCGATAGGTGTGGCCTGGCTGCCGTATGTAGGAGGGCGCAGCCCGACGCCTCCGGTGCACGTAGCGGCGGCCACCGCGCCGCAACCTCAAACGTCGTGCGAGGGTCACGCGTGCAGCTCGGGCTGCCACGGCGCTGGGCATACAGCTCAGCGATCCCTCACCCCTGAGTGCTGCTGTTGATGGTTTGGGCTGCCGGGTCGCTCGCGCGGTCTCGCGGGCCGGACAGCAGCGCCTTCTACGCTGCCCAGCGGCATGGGTGCGATCGGGCTCATACGGCGCTATCCGGTTGTGTGGCGGTCACGTCCAAGTTCTTGGCCGGTTGAGCGCAGTCGGGGTCATGGAGGGGGATGGAACGAGAAGGCGTCAACTCGCAGGGGGGAGCCGCGTCCCGCTTTTCGACAAGCCAACTGGAGCTAAAGCAGATGACGAGACTCAATAAGACTTCTGAGCGGGCCGGCCACCGGGTGGGGGATCGGGTGGCGCGCGCAGGAGGCGGGGCGTCTGGCGTTCACGGCGAGGGTGGGGTGGTGTCGTTGGATGAGCCGCTGCTTGACTGCGAAGCGGCGGCGGCGCTGTTGAACGTGCGGGTCTCGTGGGTTCGTGATGCGGCGCGGCTTGGGCATTTGCCGTGTCTGCGCGTGGGGCGTCATCTGCGATTCACGCGGGTGATGCTCGAAGACTGGCTGGCGGGGCAGTTCGCTGTCTCATCGACGCCTGCCCGCACGTATCCCAAGCCAGCCGCCGGCTCCGGCGGCAGATCGAGTCGCGGCGCGTTTAGGCGTAGCACGCAGGCGGCGCTCCTGGCGAGCCTGGCCGAGAGCCCAAGGAGCAAGGAGGTTGACGATGAGCACTAACGATCCCCGCAGGCAGATGCGAACGGGACGCGATCGGGGCCGGATGGATCGTCCGCCGGGCTGGGCGGACTCATTGTTCGCCGGGCGCTCGCGGGCAGACAAGGAAGCCGACCAGGACGCGATGCTGAAGGTGATGATCGTGTTCGGTGGGGCGCTGGTCCTGCTGCTCGTGGGGTTGCACGCACTGTTCAGGATGGTCGGCCTGCAGCTGGGGTGGTGGTCGGCGCCCGTGTTCGTCCCGTTGTTTGTGTGGCTGCTGGCCTCGGCGGGTTTGCGTCGCTCGCTGCGCCCGGTCGAGCTTGATGAGCTGCGCTGGCGTGAGCGCCTGGCCGGCGCCGGGATACTTTTGATCGTGTTGTGGTTGGTCTGGCCGCTGTGGGCTGGGCCGGTCGCAAAGGCGTGGAAGGCTGGGCATGGTGGCCTGGGGAGCATCGCGGGCGATGGCCCGCGGTATCCGATCCACGCGATCCTGGCCGCCTCGCCGATAGCGATGGGCGTGGTCGCGTTCTTGTTGCTCGCGCTGGGAATGGTGTGCGCGCCACGGGTTCGCGAGCGTGAGCGGGAGGTGCCCGCGCCGCCGGCTGATCCTGAGCCGCTGCGCGCACCGCTTCTGGCCCAGCGTCAGCCCAACCATCCTCGCTGGCCTAACGATCCGCGCTGGCCATGATCGCGTTGCTGCTCGCGCTCGCGAGCTTCACGACATGTGCCGTGGGCGGGCTGTGGGCGATCGGTGCCCTCAGCGCCCGCCACCTTGGGAGCGAGGATGCTCCCGTGTCGCCCGCTGAGCCTGATGACCCGTGGATCGCGCGCCAGGGGTCGTCCACTACGGGGAGGCATGTGTGGGCCGGGCAGACCACCGCCGGCGTGCTGCGAACCCCGGCGGATTGCGCGGCGATCGTCGTGGGACCACCCAAGGCGGGCAAGACGAGGAAGGTGATCGCGCCGACGCTGGCGTGCTGGGACGGACCCGCGCTTGTCACCTCGACCAAGGGCGACATCCTGCAGAGCGCCGCGCACCGTGCGCGCCGGGGTCCGGTCGCGGTGTATGACCCAACCGGCTCACTCGGGCACCCCGAGGTCAGCGTCGGCTTCTCGCCGCTATCGCGCTGTGGGAGTTGGGATGGCGCGGTCGAGGTGGCCGCCGCGCTGCTGTCCCCCGCCTCCGCGGATGAGAGCGTCCGTCACGGCGAGCACTTCGCCATCGCCGCCCGCGCGCTCCTGGCCCCGCTGTTCCACGCGGCGGCGCTCTCGGGCGGCGGCATCGACCGTGCGCGGGGGTGGCTGGGACGCTCGGAGTTCTCCCAGCCCGCGGAGATCCTGCGCAAAGCGGATGCGCAGATCGCGTTGGAGGAGCTTTCCGGGGTCGCCGCGCAGGCCGTCGGGGACTACCGCACCTCCGTGCTCGGCACCGCGCAGGTCGCGCTCGCGTGGGCCTCCCGCGCCGCAGTCAGAGCCTCCACCGACCCCGCCGTCACGCCGCAGATCGACCTTGGGGAGCTAATCGCGCAGCAGGGCACGCTCTATGTGGTTTCTCCCTCGCGTATCCAGCAGGAGCTCGCGCCGCTGATCGCCGCGCTGCTGGACGGGCTCTGTGCGCACGCGATCGACCTGGCGATCACCTCCCCCGCCGGACGTCTTGAGCACCCGTTGCTGCTCGCGCTGGACGAGGTGGCGAACATCGCGCCGATCCGCTCACTGCCCCGCTTGCTCAGCGAGGGTATCCAGCAGGGCATCGTGCCCGTGCTGGGGGTACAGGACATGAGCCAGGCCCGCGCGCGCTGGGGCGAGCACGAGACCGCGACGATGTGGTCAACGCCGGCGCTTCGGCTCGTGCTCGCCGGCGTCGCCGACCCCTACACGGCGCAGCTCGTGTCCGATGCCTGTGGCGAGCAGCTCGTGTGGCGCCCACAGATCAGCGAGAATACCTCTACCTCCCATCAGATCGAGCGCAACGGCAAGACCTACACCGGCGGAGACAGCCACTCCTACGCCCAGCAACGCGAGCGAGCCGTGCAGCCCTCAGACCTCAGAGCGATGCCCGCCGGACGAGCACTCGCGCTACCACAGGGCCGAGAGCCGATCGGCGTCGACCTATTCCCCGGCGCACCCGGCCTGACCGACTGCGACTGGCCGGCACTCTGCCGCACCGGCCGCGAGCGGCTATGCGACCCACTGTGACGGCGGCGGGCCGTCGAAGCGAATCGAACCCGAGTGCGAAGCCTTACAGATAACAAGAAGGATACCCACCACTCGCAAAGCTGTAGCCCAGACGGCCCGTGGGCGTAAACACAAGACTGCCCAGAGCGACGTGCTCCGGGCAGTCAAGGTACGACTATCTGATTAACGGGCATAGCCCCCTATCGTGTCTTGGCGAGTATCCATAACGAAAAACTTAGCGTTATGAGAAACTCAGCCTGATTTATTAGAAATATTAACATTTCACATCAGGTCTCCTTTCTGTTGTTTGTATGACTGTTATATAATATCATTTCTTACCTAAAATGCGCGCGGGCTTTTAGGGTATCTTTTGGCAAGTGATGGCGTAAAGGTAGAAGCCAATCCGCCAGTCAATCGAGCGCCATAGACGCACACCACTCCCGGCGGCGAAACACACGGCGCGCGGTGCCACTTCTAGCAGGCGGAGATATTCTGTAAGCGTGCTCAAACGTCGCCGGGCGATCTGGGGAACTTTCACCGAGAGCTTGTGCCACGAGCGGTGAAAAGCGGCTATGTAACCCACTCTGACGGGGGTGGGCCGCCGGTGAAGCGCGCGGCGGTCGGGTCGCCTGCCTGGGTGAGCTGGCGCTCGAGCAGCTCCAGGCGATCGTGGAACAGCAGCTCCGCGCGCGGGTCGGCGCTCTCCCCGGAGTCGAGCTGGGAGCGCCACGCACTCAGGGCGCCCAGCACCTCCATCAGCGCGCGGTCTGTCCACCAGTCGGCTACGAGCTTTGAGAAGACGCGGGGGTAGCGCTCCGCCAGCGCGCACACGGCTGCCCATAGCTCGCGCCGCCACCGCTCCTGCTCGCCGGGCGGCTGGAGCCACCCCGGCGACCCGGCACCCTGACCTTTGGCTGGTTTGGGCGCGGTGGGGGACGATGGCTGCTCGCCCGCAGCCTGCGCCTGGGCTTGAGTGCTGAGCAGCCCGTCGCGGACGAACCGC
>Ga0207927_1000016_pt1 | contig 81828 bp, 69 predicted proteins | sample NGESurdeep072012_2_FD_184456 | JGI IMG/M metagenome (GOLD analysis project Ga0207927, IMG submission 184456) | Arctic peat soil microbial communities from Barrow, Alaska - NGEE Surface sample 210-2 deep-072012 (SPAdes) | ecosystem: Environmental > Terrestrial > Soil > Wetlands > Peat ... | reverse complement strand
GGGCGAGCCGATCCCGGCGCGCGAGCTGATGCGCGAGATCGCCGAGGCCGCCTGGCGCTGCGCGGACCCGGGGGTGCAGTACGACACCACGATCAACCACTGGCACACCTCGCCCAACAGCGGACGCATCAACGCGTCGAACCCGTGCAGCGAGTACATGCACGTCGACAACTCCGCATGCAACCTCGCCTCGCTGAACCTCATGAAGTTCCGTCGCGCCGACGGGACGCTGGACGTGGCCTCCTTCGAGCACGCGGTCGACATCATGCTGCTGGCCCAGGAGATCGTCGTCGGGCCCTCCAGCTACCCGACCGAGGAGATCGGCGTCAACGCCCGCGCCTTCCGCCAGCTCGGCCTCGGCTACGCCAACCTCGGCGCCTACCTGATGAGCAACGGCATGCCCTACGACTCCGACCACGGACGCGGGGCCGCCGCCGCGATCACGGCGCTGATGACCGGAAGGGCCTACCGGCGCTCGGCCGAGGTGGCCGGCGCGCTAGGGCCCTACGAGCACTACCAGGAGAACCGCGAGGCCCATAACGGCGTGATGCGCATGCACCGCGACGCCTCCCACGTGATTCCCGACGACACCTGCCTCGACACCGAGCTGCTCGCCGCCGCAAGGCGCTCGTGGGATGAGGCGGTCGAGCTCGGGGAGCGCAACGGCTACCGCAACGCGCAGGCCACCGTGCTCGCGCCCACCGGCACGATCTCCTTCCTGATGGACTGCGACACCACAGGCGTGGAGCCCGACTTCTCGCTGGTCAAGTTCAAGGAGCTGGTCGGCGGCGGACAGATGACGATCGTCAACCGCACCGTCCCGCTCGCGCTGCAGACCCTCGGCTACTCCGAGCCGCAGATCGAGCAGATCGAGGCGCACCTGGCCGAGCACGGCACGATCCTCGGAGCTCCCGGGCTGACCGAGGAGCACCTCCCGGTGTTCGACGTGGCGGTCGGTGAGCGCGCGATCTCGCACATGGGGCACCTGAAGATGATGGGCGCCGTGCAGCCGTTCATCTCGGGGGCGATCTCAAAGACGGTCAACCTCCCGCAGGACGCGACCGTCGAGGACATCGCCGACGCCTACACCCAGGCCTGGCACCTCGGGATCAAGGCCCTGGCCATCTACCGCGACGGCTCCAAGACCGCCCAGGCGCTGCGCACCGACGCGCAGAAGGCCGTCAAGGCTCCTGTGGACATGGATCAGATCGTCGAGCAGGCGGTCAGCAAGGCGCTGGCCGAAGCCGGCCCCCGGCGCAAGCGGATGCCGCGCGAGCGCCAGTCGCTGACGCACAAGTTCTCCATCGGCGGACACGAGGGCTACATCACCGCGGGCATGTACGTCGACGGCAGCGTAGGAGAGATCTTCCTCACCGACATCGGCAAGGAGGGCTCCACGCTCAGGGGCATGATGAACTCGTTCGCCACTGCCATCTCCATCGCGCTGCAGTACGGCGTGCCGCTGGAGACGCTGGTGCGCAAGTTCAGCTACATGCGCTTCGAGCCCGAGGGGATCACCGGCAACCCCGAGATCCCGTTCGCCAAGTCCATGCCCGACTACATCATGCGCTGGCTGGCCTCGCGCTTCCTCGACACAGACACCCAGGAGGACCTCGGAATCCTCACCTCCGAGGTCCGCGCGCGCAAGGCCGCGCAGGACCTCGCCCAGTCGGTCGCCGCATCCGACACCGCCGGTCCCGGCGCGGCAAACGCGCCTCAGGCGGCAGGCGGCAACGGCGCAGACAGCTCCCCGGCCGCGGCCTCCTTCACCGAATCCCCGCCCGTCGTGCCCGCGCGCCTGCAGGGCCTCGACCTCGGTCCCGCGTGCAGTCAATGCGGCGGGATGATGCAGCGCACGGGGTCCTGCTACACGTGCTCATCCTGCGGCAACAACACAGGCTGCGGCTGACGGCTGCGGCCGCCCGGCAACGGCGCCGAGCCAGGAGCCGGCGGCTTGCCTCGCAGGCGCCGGTCGAGGGCGCTCAGGCCTGAAGATGCTCGTGCGGCATCAGCAGCACCGAGCAATCGGCCTTGTGGACGACCTGCCTGCTCACGCTGCCGATCGCCAGCGGGCCGTGCAGGCGGCGCTCGGCGGAGCGGTTGGACGCGACGTGCAACAGATGGACGCTCGCGCCCCGGGAACGGCTGAGTCTCGTGGCGAACTGCACGAGCCGGTCAGAGCCCTCGAGGCCGTCGCTGGCGACGAGTATCGGGCCGCGATCGGCATCGATGTCAGGCAGCGAGCGGACGGCTAGCAGCGGCGTCGTCAGCGAGCCTACGGCGGCCGCCATCGGACCGCCGCCGATCATCCCCAGGGCCACGCGGTCGTCAGCGCGCCCATCGCGAGCAGGTCACGCCCGGCGGCCCACCCGAGGATCTCCTCCGCCGGAGGAGCCGCCGGATCGACCTCGACCCCGAGCTTTGTGCTCGGTCCAGCGATTGTCGCCACGGCGGCCGGGTGCACACCCGGCCTGTCGCTGCGACGGTGCAAGACGACAGTGCCCCGGTCGCCACAGCACCGGCGGTGACCGCGCCGGCGGGGCAGCGGGCGCCGCTACACGCCGAGGAGGTCGTCGACCCCGTCTGCCATCTGCTGCTCTGCGATGACCGCCGTGTGCGGGACGACGCGGTCCCGGGGCGCACGCGGCATCTGCGTTATGTAATCGGCGACTGCCGCGCTTCGACGGCACGACACCGGCGGCACCGGTCCGCCGATCCACGTGTGGCGCAAGCAGCGCGGGCGCCACGGCGAATAGCGCAGCAGCCTGAGGATCGCTCCGTTGCGCGCGTAGCGCACCCGCTCGCGCACGCCGCGAGGCGGGCGCCGGCCGGCGCTTGCGGGCTGGTCGATCGAGTAGGAGGCTCCGAGATAGGTTGCTCGCAGGCGGCCGTGGTGACGCATGTGCGCGTTGATCCGCGCCTCGAACGTGCGCCCCTGGTACGCGCGCGGATGCACCAGCGTGCCGATGCAGCGCTCCGCGTAGATCGGTCGCGCCACATCGGCACGTCTCACGAGGAACGCCTGATCGCTGAAGCCGGCGCCGAACGCGAAGTCCTCGCCGGTGTGCAGCGCCTCGTGCTCGACTCCCGGTCGCGAGCCGTCCGGCAGCGGCCGTTCCCAGCTCGGGTTGGCGATCAGCAGCCGCCGATCCCCGGTCAGCTGCGCGCGTGCGGGCGTGATCCAGTCAACGTCGCTGTCGAGCGTCGCCTCGGCATCCCAGTACACCAGCCACGGGCTGCCCGGGAGCGTGATGGCCACCAGCGGCGCATCGCAGAAGTGCAGCAGCGGCTCCAGCTGAGAGCGCTGCAGGTCGCAGATCCGAAGCGCTCGATCGCGGCGCTCGGCGACGAAGTGGATCTCGTCGATCTCACCTGCCTGCAGCAGGCGCGCGGCGCGCGCTCGCACGTCGTCGGGATCGTCGACGTTGTTGACGAGCAGCACGCGCCGCGCGAACGGGAAGCGATGCGAGCGCGCGAGGCGCGCGAACACCGACGGCTCGGTCAGCCGCCTGTAGGTTCGCTCGAAAACGTTGACGACGAAATCTACGTCGCCGAAGCCTGTAGTCATCGGTCCTCTGCCGCCCCACTGCGTAGCGATGGGCACCGCATCGCGCATCTATTCAAAGAGAATATGCGACGCAACGCTCGCGTTCTGAATAGACATGCGTCAAATAGTACTTTGTCGGGTTGTCGATTTGAGCCCATTCCCGGCATATCGGACCTCAAGATTCCGCTCAACCGAGCCAATGCAGGATTCTCGGCGCCGATGTCGTGCCGAGCTAAATCCCACTGGTTGAGGCGAGTTGACAAAGTACTACTAAGCGGCCGCGGCGCCGGCTGGACAGCAAGCGAATCGCGCCGACGGCGGGGCGACGCGCGCCCGCGTAGGCGCGGCCGCGATGATTTCGCGAGCCGCAAACCGAGCGCCGCAGCGCTCAGGGCATGTGCGGCGTCGCGGCCTGCGATCGGTTTGTGTCATGCGGCACCACCCGAATGTCGAGGAGAAGGCTTGCGCGATGAAGCCTGCGCCCCGAGCCTAAACGCCGGATTAGTGCGCCAGAAGAGTTTTGGCAATGCTGTACGTGACAAACCCAAGGACTACTGACGGCGCTCGTTCCGTTCTTCACGCCGTATGCGCACGCTGAGAGAGGTGATGCCCTGCAACCAGATGAGCGCGCTTGCGCCAAGCAGGATTAGAGTCCAAGTCTGCGACCAAGTGAGCACCAGCGCCGAGACCAGGATCAGCAGAACGTCATCACCCTGGCGCGCTGCGCGTGGTGGGAGTGCACGCAGGCGTGGTGCGCGCGGTGGTGGCAGCTGCTGTGATGGTGGGCCGCCGCCGAGGCCAGGCCGGGAGCCGCCAGGGCGAAGATCGACGACGTGGCCGCCGTGAGAAGCATTCGTTTCATCTCTGAGAGCCTCCTCGACCGCCGCTGTCCGGGCCGGCCGCTTGTTTTTACCGTACGCCCCCTGAGACAGGGCCCACGGGCGAACATCACGCCGATCGAGCAAATGTCCGCTGCGCTTAGGATGCAGCGGAGATGCCCAGCCCGCCCGAGCCCACGCTCCCCGAGGCGCCCTCGCCGGAGACCCCGCTGCAGGGCGGCTGTCTGTGCGGGGCCGTGCGGTTTCAGATCAGCGCACCGTTCCTGTCCGCCGGCTACTGCCACTGCACCCGCTGCCAGCGGCGCACGGGCACTGGCTCCTCGGCCAACGGACGCGTCCCGCGCGAGGGCTTCCGCCTGCTCCAGGGCCGCGAGAGCCTGCGCGCGTTCACGCCCGCGACGGGGGTGCCCAAGCTGTTCTGCTCCAATTGCGGCTCCGCGCTGTTCAGCCGCGATCCATTCTGCGATCCCGAGGTGGCCGTGCGGTTGGGCGCGCTCGACCGCCATCCCGGCATCCGTCCGCAGTACCGGCAGTTCCTCGCCTTCGCCGCGCCGTGGGAGCCCGTGCCCGAGGACGGGCTGACGCGCTACCCGGGCCCGCGCCCCACCTGACTGCCGGACCGTGGCCCAGCCCACCGTCAACGCCCGGCGCGGGGACTCGGCCGGGATCTGAGGCCCCGCCGCGCGCTATCGCAGCGCGAGGGCGCCCACGGAGGCCAGCCGCGCGCGCCTGCCCGCCATCCTCGCCTGGGTCACGCGCGCCCTGCCGCCGATGCGGGCTGCGCGCGCGCGCAGCCATGCCAGCGATCGCGGCTCGCCACACCGCTCGCGCCAGCCCTCCAGCGCGCTCTCCAGCCGGTCGCGGTCGCGCACCCTCGCCAGCAGCTCCACACGTCCTCCGCCCTGCGTGCCGGGGCCGAGGCGCACGAGGTACAGCTCGCCCGTGTCGCTGACCCATGCCGCACGATGCAGCGGACCGTCCTCATCCTCGCGCCACCACAGTCCCACGTCCAGCTCGCGCGACTGGATGCGGCGTGGATCCGCGTTGTAGAAGCTGCTCAGCGAGCTGTAGCGCGTGGGCGCCACCGCTGGCCATCCGCCATCTTTTCGTCCCATCGAGAACACCCGGCTTTCGATCAGTTGGGGTTGGAGCCCAAGCCTGCCCCGCTCCTCTAAACCGCGGGTTACCGAGTGGTAAGGATTGCCGCACCTTCTGCCCGGCGAACAGCGTCACCGGCCCACGTGGGCCGGTGACTCCCTGCTCGCTCGCACGGCTGTCAGCCGTTCAGGCGCTTCTTCAGGGCGCTCGCCGCCGAGAACTTCGCAGCCTTTGAGGCCGCGATGTTGATCGTCTCGCCGGTCGAGGGGTTGCGCCCCTGGCGAGCGGCTCGGTGGCTGACGCTGAACTTTCCGAAGCCCGCAAGTGCGACCTCACCCCCGCCGGCCAGCTCGTCGGAGATCACCTCGATCGCCGCCTCGACCACCTGCCGTGCCTGGCTGGCGGCCAGTCCAGTGCGCTCTGCGACCTGCTCGCCTAGCTCGTTCTTGGTCATGCCACTCCCTTCTCGAGTGTCGTTGCTGCGAGCAGGCTAACCGCTTGTGAGGACGATCAGCGCGCAGATGGGGGCCGGACGGCGCTGACGAAGCCCTAATTTCCGGGGAACTCGACCGGCGCGACGGGCCTGAGCGACCCCTCCATGGGCTGCTCCGGCGCGTCTTGGGCGCTCCGCGAGGTCAGCGGGCCGGCAGCGCAGGCCGCCCACAGGACGCTCAACCACGCTCCGCAGGCGAGGCCCACGTGCAGCCACGCCAGCTCGGTGGGCAGGTGCGTCTCGTACTGATCCAGCCCCACCGCCCCCTGGAGCGCCAGCAGCACGCACAGGATGCTCAGCGGCCGCTGCAACTCCGGGCCAGCCGCCCGCCGGCGCGCGTAGAGCCACAGCGCCACCGATGCCAGGCTGAAGACCAGGGCGATCTCCGCATGACGGTGGATCACGAAGTCCATCGTCCCGTGCCCGTCAAAGCTCAGCCGGTTGATCCTCTGTCCGGGCGAGCCGCCCGCGTGGGGGCCAGCGGCGGTCGCCGCCGTGCCCGCGAAGATCGTCAGCCCGCCGAGCGCCGCCAGCCCGCGCAGCGCGAGGACCAACGTGCGATCGGCCGTCCCGGCGCTCGCCGCGGCGGACGCCGGCTCGGCGCCGCGGGCGCTCTCGCCATGACGCTGGAGCGCCTGCGGCTCCTGTCTGGCGCGCCACACCAGCAGCAGAGCCGCCACCAGGATCAGCATCGACAGCGCGAAGTGGCCCATCACCCAGCCGTAGTCCAGCGCGCCTTTGACAGTGAATCCGCCCAGCACCGCCTGGGCCACCACGCCCAGCGGCAGCAGCGCTCCCAGCCACATGAGGTCGCGCCGGTAGGGCCGGCGCCTGAGGGCCCCCACCCATGCCGCGCCCGCCGCCAGGACAACCGGGACGCTGATCAGGCGGTTGGAGAACTCGATCACCGCATGCGTGTTCAGCGGCGGGTACACGTTGCCGTAGCACTTGGGCCAGGTCGGGCATCCCAGCCCCGAGCCCGTCAGGCGGACCGCCGCGCCGCTCAGCACGATCAACGTGAGCGCAGCCAGCGCCGTGTAGGCGATCCACACGAACTGCTCGGGGGTGACCGTGTAGCCGTTGCTGCGCTCGCGCAGGCGCTCGAGAGAGGAGGCCATCGCCGTTAAGGATGCCACCGAAACGGCAGTTCGGCCTCCATCTCATTCAGGCGTGGAGCCGCCAGATCGCGCTCGGAGACGATCAGCTCATCCTCCGGCAGCGGCCACTCGACGGCGATGTCCGGATCGTTGAACACGATGCCCCTTTCCAGCGCCGGGTCGAAGTACGCGGTCTGCTTGTAGAGGACGTCCGCAACGTCGCTGAGCACGCAGAAGCCGTGCGCGAAGCCCACCGGCACGTACAGCTCGCGCATGCTCTCGTCGTCGAGCCGCACCGCCTCCCACTGGCCGTACGTGGGCGAGCCCCGGCGCAGGTCCACACCCACATCCAAGATGCGCCCGCGCGCGCAGCGCACGAGCTTCGCCACGCCCGCGCCGATCTGGAAGTGCAGGCCGCGGAGCACGCCGCGCGTCGAGCGCGAGTGGTTCTCCTGCACGAACCGCTCCTCCGGCGGGATCCCGCACGCCTCGTGCCACTCGCGGCGGTAGGTCTCGACGAAGAACCCGCGCTCGTCCGTGTGGGCGACGGGCTCGAGCGCCACCAGGCCGGCGATACGGGTGGGCAGGACGCGCATAGGCGCAAGAGGGTAGCCGCCAGCGCCGGGGATCGCGCGCCTGCGTGCGCTCAGGGCGCATGGGGGGGCCCGCGAGCGCGCGTCCTGGCCGCCGGCGCGCGTCCTGGCAGTTACATTGGGGCGACCATGTCTGCGAGCACACAGGCCGCGTGGACGCCTGGGCCTGCCCGCCCGCAGCTGGGCGAGGGCGAGGTCCATGTGTGGCGCGCCGAGCTGGGCACCGTGGGCGACCAGCCGGCCGAGCTGCTGTGCGATGAGGAGCAAGAGCGCGCAGCGCGCCTGCTGCGGGCCCGCGACCGGCAGCTGTGGACGCGTGGCCGCGGCGTGCTCAGGAGGCTGCTGGGAGGCTATCTGGCAAGCGATCCGCGCACGCTGCGCTTCGCCACCGAAGCCCACGGCAAGCCCTCGCTGATCGGCCACGCGCAGCTGTCCTTCAACCTGTCGCACTCCGGCGGACTCGCGCTGTACGCATTCACCACCGTGGGCCCCGTGGGGGTGGACGTCGAGCTCGCGCGGCGGCCAATCGACGCTGTCGCGCTCGCCGCGCGCGCCTTCGGCCCAGGGGAGGCAGCCCGCCTGGCAGCGCTCGACCCGGTCACCCGCGGTCGCGAGCTGCTGCGGACCTGGACCCGGCACGAGGCCGCGCTGAAGCGCCTGGGCGTGGGCATCCGCGTGGGCATCCGCGACGATGCCGGCCGGGAGGGCGATTGTGGCGCTCGCGGCGACGCGCCCGAGCCATGGATCGCCGAGCTGGACATCGGCCCGCAGGGGGCCGCCGCCGTCGCCGTCGAGCCCCGTCCGCGCGTGCTGCGCTGCTGGGATTGGCCCGCAAGCCCGGCGCCTGGCGCCGCTAGAGGATCCTCACGCTGATCGTCTGCGTGATGGTCTTGCCCGCCACCACAGCCGTGAGCGTCGTCGTGACGCCGTGGTTCCTGCGGATCAGATTCATCACGTGCGACGCCACGCGAATTGGCAGGTGCGTCGTCTTGTTGCCGAGCAGGCGGAAGTCGCTGCGGCCGATGTTCTGCGCTTTGCCCACCAGCGTCAGCGTGGCGACGCCTTTGCACTCGGGCATGAGCCTGCAGTACACCGCCACCGCCACGATCCGCGAGTGGTTGATGCCGTCGGTCTGGGGACCCACCCTGATCGGTGGCAGCACCGGCGGCAGGCCGCCGGTCCCGCCGGCGCAGATGTGGGTGGCGTTCGGACCGGTGCCGAGCTTGACCTGCATCATCACTTCCTCGTCGCTGTTGGAGGCGAAGCCGTCGTTGGCGGTGGTGTCGCCCGCGGACATCACCGAGCCGTTGCCCGTGCCGTTGTTCCTGATGAAGGAGTCCATCGTCGATCCCGGCACCCGGCCGATCACCTGGTAGGGCACGCCGGCGCGGTAGACGTTCCCCACGTAGCCGCCGTTGTCGTTGAACGCCACGTAGTCCCCCTGGGCGACGCACAGGTTGATCGGTTGATAGCTCGTGACCGTCGATCCGCTCGCCCCGTGCTGCCCGCACACGGGGATGCTGAAGCCCTGCGAGCTGAGGTTGACCTTGGCGCCGCCGCCGGGCAGCGGCGAGATGTCCTGGAGGTGGATCTGGGTCAGCGGCGGCGGTCCTCCGGGCGCGGGCCGGGCGCAGCCCTCCACGCTCACCTCCAGCGCCTGTCCGGTCGCTGGCACGCTGGTAGCGCCCACCGCCGACCCCACGTTCCAGAGGGCGGTGTCCGCGCCGTAGTGCTGGGTGTGGAACAGGCCGTTGGGCGTCTCGGGGGAGACCGGCACCGGCGTGAACGTGCCGTAGTAGCTCAGGTCTTCCGCCGTGTTCAGGGTCGCCGGCACCGACAGCGGGCTGCCAATGGTCTGGATCGCGGCGTCAGCGCTCGTGGGCAGGAAGATCGCTGCGAGGCACCCGAGCACGGCTCCCAGGCCAAGGAGCAGCCTGGGAGGCGACCGGCGGGTGCATCGAGTGGTAAGGGCATGCATTCGAGGGGACATTGTCATCTGGATCGGGAGGCTCGCCGACACGCTTGAGTCAATGCGCCACCTGTCGACCTATCGTCGAGCCGCAGGCGGGCTGGTGCGCCACTGGCGCAGCAGGGCTTCGCGCGGGACCGCGCCCCGCGACGCTCACCGTGGGAGGCGCGACCAGACGCATCCCGCCGTGCTAGGTTCTCGTCGGTGCCGGCCAGGAACTCGATCACCCTGCGGCGTTTCGCGTGGGGGCTGCCGGCAGTTGTCCTCGGCGTGCTCGCGCTGCCGTTGTTCACCAATCGCACGTTCGGCAATGACTGGCCCGACCACCTGTGGCTGGTGTGGCAGCAGGCCCAGAGCATCGCCCAGCTGGGGCGGCCGAGCTACTTCCTGCAGGCCCACCAGGGAGTCTATGAGCCGTTCTTCGCCTTCTACGGAGGCACGTTCTATGCGGTGACCGGGGCCGTGGCGAACCTGATCGGGGGACACCCGACCGTGGCCTACTGCGCAGCGATCATCTTTGGCTTCACCGGCGCATATCTCGGCTCGACGTGGATCTCATACCAGGTCGGCCTGCGCGGCTGGCGGGCGCAGATCCCCGGATTGCTGTACGTGACGGCTCCCTACTTCATCACCAACCCCTTCGGTCGCGGAGACGTGCCGGAGGCGATGGCCTGCGCTGCGATACCGCTCGTCGCAGCCAGCGGGCTCGCCGTCCTTCGCGCCGAGCGCATACGTCCGCTGCCGGCCGCGGCGCTCGTGCTCTCCGCCACGTGGTTCACGGGCTGCCACAACATCACAACGCTGTGGGGGAGCACCTTCCTGCTGGCCACCGCGGTCCTGCTCGCCCTCGCCTTCGGCTGGCGGAGGGTCAGCGGGCGGCGTATCCTGTGTGTGCTCGGATTCGCCGCCCTGGGCGTCGCGGTGAATGCCTGGTTCCTGTTCCCGGCGGTCGCATACGCCGGACGCACGGCCATCTCGCAGGGAGGTTTTGCGGGATTCGCGTTCGACTCGTGGGGGTCCGTCTTCAGCCCGCTTCGCGACGAACCCGAGCTCCTCACCTCCGGGAAGCTGAACACGCAGATGCCCGTGCTGGCCTTCGCCTGGGCCCTGATCGTGCTCGTCGTCGCCTGGCGGCGGCTGCCCCCGCAACGGCGGCGCTTTGCCGTCGGGATGCTGGCGATCGTCGTGGCGGTGCTGGCTCTGATCCTCACGGACATGTCGATCGTCCCGCGACCGTGGTCGCATATCCAGTTTCCCTACAGAGCCGAGACCTACGTGTCCCTCGGCGTGTGCGCCCTCGCCCTCTGTGCCCTCGCCGCTGTGCCCTTCATCGCCAGCCACCTGCTCCGGGGAGTCGCGCTCGGTGGGTTCGCCCTGATCGCCATCGTGAGCTTTGGCCAAGCGATCGAGCAGCAGTGGAGCCAGCCCACGCAGCTCGCCTCACGCAGCCTCGTCTACCAGCCGGAAGGCCTCTACCCGCCCTCCTGGTACGCGGGCTTCGACTATGCCGACGTTTCGCTGCCGGCCATCCCGTTCGGAAAGCTCGTCACTGTTCCGGGCTCGTCGATCGTCGGAGGCGATGGCGAGAGCTTCATCCCGATCCCCACCCACGGGCACGCGGACATCAACACCGTGACCTTCACCTCACCCGGACCGCATCCGGTCGCGACGAACGTCTACGGCGGGCCGTATCTGGTCAAAGTCACGGGAGCAAAGGTGATCGGACGCAGCCCGAGCAACGAGCTCGTGATCGAACCGACAGCCCCCAAGGGCAAGCAGGTGAAGGTCACGTTCTCCACCGCCCACAGCGCCCCCGTCGTGCTCGGGATCATCACCACGCTCGCCGCGATCGCCGTCTGCTTGCTGCTGGCGGCCTGGGCGCTCTGGCGGGCGTGGCGAGCAGGACAGCTTCGGCTGCCGCGCCGGCGGCGCCGAGCGCTCAGTGGCAGCGCGTGAGTATGACGTAGGTTCCGCGACGCATGCGCACGCAGAAGAGCTTCGCCACCACCTCGGGGGCCTTCGTGTTCCCTACGAAGGTCCCCGTCGGGTGCGCCAGATCGTGGCGGCTGGTGAGAATCAGGATGTCGGTTCGGCGCAGCTCGGAGGCGAGCAGCGTCCCGTGGTTGGCCGACTGCGGGTCGAGCTCCAGGTAGTAGGAGGCGGGAACGAGCTGCGGGAGCAGGTAGTACAGGAAGCTGTCGGAGTACGCCGCCTGGCGGAGGTCGAGCGCACCCACGAACAACCGCTGGCCGGGTCGCGAGTAGCGGGGCACCGCGTCGAGGATCGCCTGGATTTCGGGGGCGAAGCGCGCGTCGATCGGGAACGAGCGATCGCCGAAGCGGACATCTTTGCTGCGGATCGACCCGCGGCCGGTGAGATTGGCGACCGTCTCATGGTGAGCGAGCGCGACGCCGCCGAGCACCGCGGTGCTGAGCCCGATCGCGATCGCCGCCGGCGCCAGCAGCCGAGCGATCCAGCCGGTGGGAGTCGGGGCGAGCACGCGGCCGTTGGCTATGACCGCCAGCGGCAGCAGGCCGATCGCGACCGTAGACAGCGGAACGATGTGTCCCAGCCCGGCGCGCTCGAGGAAGTACGGCACGAGCGCCACGCCGAAGAGCGCCATCGACAGTCCCGTCGCGGCGAGCTCGGGGGCGCGCCGCGCGATGGCAGGCCGGGCGAGCGTCGCGAGCAGCAGCAGGCCGACCCCGGAGAGAACCATGAGCAGACCGTTGGCCGACAGCAGCAGCGGCATTGGGACGCGCGTTCCGGCCCGGGATCGCAGCAGGTCGCCGAGCAAGAGCTCGTCCTTCGCGCGCCCCACCACGGCGATGTCGACGGCGAACGCGAGCACCCCCGCGCCGACGCCGGCGAGCCAGCGGCGTCGCTCGGGGCCGCCCATCCCCCTCAACAGCGGCAGCGCGCCCAATACCGCCGCGACGGCGAAGTCCGCACGGAACAGCACCCCCACGCCGATCAAGAGTCCCGAGGCCAGCGACAACCGGTTCGCGCTTGATCGTCGGCGTGCGTGAACGAGCAGGGCGAGGGCGAACAGATCGAGGGCGAGCGCGTTGGCCATCGGGTTGGCCACGACCCCGTCGGATTGCAGGATCCCGCCGGTGATCAGCGCGCACAGCGCTGCCATCGCCTTGCCCTCCGGAAGGACGATCAGGAAGATGGCGAGGATCGCCAGGATCTTGAAGCCCATGCCGATCGTGCGCTCGAGGCCCACGCTCGGCCCGAGCACCGCATATGCGCCCGCGAGCATCACCGGCGTGCCCGGTCCGTAGAAGGTCTCGAAGTCCCGCTGCGGCCATGCCCCGTCGAGCACGCGCATCGGATAGGTGAGCAGGGTCCCCTCGTCGAGCTCCGCGCCCGACGCGTAGAAGGACGGCGCCAACAGGATGCCGAACGACGCCAGCACGGCGAGGCACACCAACAGCGTCCGTCGTGACGGGCTCGCTCGACGCGCCGGCGGGCTGGACTCCTGCACCTGCACCTGCCCATCGCCGCTCGCCGGCCCCGTCGATGTCCACATCGATCGAGACGCTACTGCATGCTGAGCTGCAGGGCTCTGGTTGCGCCTACTCGACAGCCTGCTTGGCGTGGAATATCCCGTGGCGGAACACGACGAAGTTCGTGGCCGTCACGACCGCCACGGTCGCCAGGTAGACGACCTCGGTCGCTGCGCCGAGCGCGCCCGGCAGCAGCGAGGTCGAGGCAGCGGTGACGCCGTACTGGATCGCGGCGACCGACAGGTAGCGAGCCGCCTGGTGGTGCAGGGACAGCGCGAACTCCTGCTCGTGAGCCCACACGAACATCCGCTGGAGGGTGAAGTGGACCATCAGCCCGACGCAGAAGCCGATGGCCAGCGCCGCCTGAAAGGGCAGCCCGGCGACGTCGGCGAGCACGGTGGTGGTCGTCAGGTAGACCACCATCACGGTGCCTCCTGCCAGGACGAAGCGCGCGCCCTGGCCGATCAGTCCCGACTCGTGACCGCGCAGCGCATGCAGCAGCTCGCGCCCGCTGGCGAACCTGGACAGGCCGCGAACCTCCTCTTCGCTCTGCATGCTGAGAACCGTAGTGCAGGTCGGGCGCCTTGCGGGAGCTCGCCTCGCCGCAGACCGCTCAAGCGATCGCGGCAGCGCGCAGGAAGGCATCGGTTTCCGCCAATCCCGACGGCGTGCCGATCTCATAGAAGCGCTCGGCGGCCTCGTAGCCACAGAGGCGCCGCAGCTCGGCAAGCCGCTGGTAGAGGCCGGCCAGGTCGCGCTCATCCTCACCCGCCAGCGACAGAGCGTCGGCGGTGAGACCGCCGAGCCCGTAGTCGATCCAGCTCATCTCCGGCGTCGGTGCATGCTTGTCGTAGCGGATCACCAGCGTGTCGCGATAGACGGCGTTGGAGGTGTCCCAGCGACCCTCGTTGCGCAGGACCGCCATGGCCGCCGGCAGCGCGCTGTCGAGCCACGCTCGCGTGAAGTCGCCGTAGTCGATCCTCAGGTAGGTGTCTCCGTAGAGCACCAGGAAGCGATCGCCGAGCAACGGGCACGCGCGCCTGACAGCTCCGAGCGTGCCGTCCAGGCCGGGGGCGTCGAAGCTGTAGTCGATCTTCACGCCGAAGCGCTCGTTGCCGATTCGCGACTCGATCTGCTCGCCGAGATAGCCGACGCACACCACGACCTTGCGTGCACCGTGGGCGGCGAGCAGGTCGAGCTGATGCAGCAGGAACGGCCGCCCCGCGACCTCGAGCAGCGGCTTGGGCGTTTCGCGCACGCGCTCACCCAGTCGCGTGCCCAGACCGCCCGCCAGGATGCACACGGGCGGCAGTTCGGCTGGGCGGCCCGCGGCTCTCACGTCGCTCTAGTCGTCCCACCCGTGGCGAGACTCGACGATGTACTTCGGCCGGTTGCGCGACTCGTCGTAGATCCGGCCCACATACTCGCCGATCACCCCCAGCGACAGCAGCTGGATGCCACTGAAGAAGGCCACGACGATCACGACCGTGGGGTTGCCGACGGGAAAGTTCTGACCGCCGAGCTTGAGCCCGAGATACACGACGGCCAGCGCGAAGGCGAGGCCCGCCAGGCTCACGCCGAGCATCGAGATCAGATGCAGCGGATAGCGTGAGAAGCCGAGCAGGCCGTTCAGGCCGATGACCAGCGATCCCCAGAAGCGGTTGTAGTTGCTGGTGCCGGCGGCGCGAGGATCGCGGTCGTAGGGGACGCTCACGCTGCGAAAGCCGACCAGCGCGACCAGCCCGCGCAGGAACCCGTGCCCCTCTTTGAGGGCAACGACATTGTCGACCACCCTCCGACTCAGGAGGCGGAAATCGCCGGTGTTCGGGGGAATCTCGACCTCGGCAATCCGCGCGATGACACGGTATCCGACGGCAGCGATGATGCGCTTGGGCAACGTCTCGCCCGCGCGCGTGCGCCGCTGGGCGTAGACGACCTCATAGCCCTCCCGCCAGCGCGCCACCATCTCGGGGATCAGCTCGGGGGGATCCTGCAGGTCGCAGTCGATGACCACGGTGGCGTCCCCCGAGGCGGCCTCCAGGCCCGCGAGGGTGGCCATCGGCTGGCCGAACCTGCGCGAGAAGCGCAGCATCTTCACGCGGGGGTCCGCGCGCCGCAGCTCCAGGATCAGCTCCTCGGTGCGATCGGAACACGGATCGACGCTGAAGACCAACTCCCACTCCAGGTCGAGGCCTTCCATGACCCCGCTGAGGCGCTCATAGAACGAGCGCACGTTGTCCTGCTCGTTGTACGCCGGGACGACGATGCTGAGCATCCCTCCTGTCGAGCTCACGTGCCCGCTCCGGCGAACGCGGGCAAAGTCAGACCTCTCCCCAGTCGAGGCCGCGATCGGCCGGAGTTATGCGCCGCAGCGTATACAGGTCGGAGTCGAGGTCGGCCCGGTGCTCGGGCAGCTCTGCCCAGGGGTCCCAGACGGCGCTCAGCAGCTTGCCGGTGATGCCGTCGCTGGCCGCCGAGCCGAGGAAGATCGCGAGCTCGGCTCCGCGCTGCAGGGGAACGCCTCCACTGCGCTGCTGGTCGAGCGCCCGCTCGTAATAGGCCTCGCCGACCCGCGCGGGGCCAGCTTGCAGCACCTCGTCGAGCATGCGAGTGTTCAGCGCTCCAGGGGCGAGCGCGTTGACGTCGACGTGGTGCTCGCGCAGCTCCCCCGCCAGCGTCTCGGCGAAGCGCACGACCGCCGCCTTGGAGGCCGCATACGCGCTGAGCCCCGGCAGCGGGGAGGTGGCGCCACCGCCGGAGAGCTGGATGACCTTGCCGTAGCCGCGCTGCCGGAGATGTGGCACCACCGCACGTGCGAGGAGAACCGAGCCGAACAGGTTGATTTCGACAGCCTGCACCCACTCCGACCAATCCGTCTGCTCGACCGTTCCCTTCGGGCCGTAGACACCGGCATTCGAAACCAGGATCGTGATCTCCCCGAGGGCCGCGAGGGCGCTCTGCACGAGACGCTCGACGTCGGCGGCGCTCGACACGTCCGCGGGCTCGGCCAGCACCCGCTGCCCCGGCCGCGCCGCCCTCTCCAGCTCCTCGGCGGCGCGCTTCAAAGCAGCGCCATCCCGACCACAGATGCAGACGCCCCTCGCACCGGCATCCAGATAGGCGCGAGCGATCTCCAGGCCCAGGCCCTGCGTCGCGCCGGTGATCAGCGCCGTCCGCCCCCCCAGCACGCCGCTCATGCGATCGCCTGGCGCATGGCCGCGTAGGGACCATCGGCGTATGCCGCCTCGACCTGCTCCCAGGCGTAGCGGGCGTCGAGCAGGTCGCCGTTCAGAAGGCGGGCGTCCCCGGCGTCGATCGCCCGCGCGAAGCTCCTCCACTCCTGCTCCCAGGAGCGATCCTCGTCGGGATAGTTGAGCTCCTCCAGCTCCGGCGGCCCCAGCTCGGGACCCATCAGATAGATCCGCAGCCGCTGAGGGCCATAGGAGCGGGCCAGCCCGTCCACCTGCATCTTCGCCGTGCGGCAGTAGATCTCCAGCGAGAATAGGTTCTTCCACTCGGTCCAGCTCACGTGCAGCATCGCCCACGGATCGCTCCGCGAGCGGGCATCGCCCAGGATCAGAGCAGCGTTGTCCTCGGCGGGCATGTCCCAGAACTGCGTGCGCAGCAGCGCCGCGTGCAGCCGCAGCGGACCGGCGAGCCAGTGGGTCAGGTCGAGCAGGTGCATGCCCTGGTCGATCAGCTCGCCACCGCCCGAGCGCTCGGGTTGGGCGCGCCACTCGCGCTCGTAGCCGAGGCGCCCACCGTGTCCGTAACGCCCGCGCAGGTGCATCAGCTCCCCGTGGCGTCCGGAGTGGACCTCCTCTGCGGCGCGGGCGATCCCCGGGTGAAAGCGATGGTTGAAGCCCACCTTGACCATCTGTCCGCTCGCGCGCTGGCACTCGATCAGCCGGTCGACCTGGGCACTGGAGAGGCCCGCCGGCTTCTCCACCAGCACATGCGCCCCCGCCGCGAGCGCGAGCTCCGCGAGCCCGGCCAGCTGGTCGTGTGGGGTGGCCACGATGACCACGTCTGGTGAGAGCTCGAGCAGGTCCTCGAACGTCGCGCAGGCGCCGCACCGGAACTGCTCGGCAAGCCTCTCGCCCGCCTGCGGGTCGATATCGTGGCAGGCGAGCAGATGGTCCTGCGCCGATAGCGCCGCCGCACGCTTGGCCCCGATCAGCCCGCAGCCGACGATGGCCACCCGGCGCCGGCTCATGCGTTCTCGCTCGCATACGCGCCGCCGAACTCGAAGTCGAACGCGAGCTCGGGAGCGCCCGCGGCCGCCATCGCCTGACGAGTGTCCTCCGGATGCTTGGCGTATACGAGCAAGAAGCCGCCTCCGCCGGCGCCCACCAGCTTGCCGCCGAGACAACCGCTGCGCCGGGCGAGCGTGTAAAGGCTGTCGATCCGCTCGTCCGTCATGCCCGGGGAGCGGCGGCGCTTGTGCTCCCAGTGCTCGTGCATGAGCTCGGCGTAGCCATCAAGATCGCCGCCGCGCAACAACTCATAGCCGCGGTGCCCGAGCTCCTTGGTGCGGTGCAGGTTCTGGAGCATCTTCTCCTCGGCCGCCTTCGAGCGCGCGTCCTGGTCGGCCAGCACCTTCGAGGCCGAGCGGGCCTCGCCCGTATAGAACAGGAGCAGCTGGTCGCGCAGCCGCCTCAGCACGTCCGGATCGAGCTCGAGCGGCTCGACCTCCACAGCGCCGTCGGGGTGGAAGGTGTAGGCGCAGATCCCCCCGTGAGCGGCCACGTAGGGATCCTGCTTGCCGACCGGCTCACCGAGCACGTCGATCTCTATCTCGCACGCCGCCTCGGCCAGGGCGCCGGCAGTGATCGAGGTCCGGCGAGCGTGGGCCAGCCCCTTCAGCAGACACACGACGTAAGCGCCCGAGGAGCCCATTCCGGTGCCGGCTGGCACGTCGGCGACCGAGGCGATCTCCAGCGGGCTGCCGCGCCAGTGGCGCAGCAGCGTCTCGCGCAGGATCGGATGGCGGATCTGGGCGACCTCGTCGACCTCCTCCAGCTCTGAGTACTTCATGCGGTAGCGGCGCTGGAAGACCGTGTGGGTGAGCATGTAGACGTACTTGTCGATCGCGCCGGAGACCAGGAAGCCACCATGCTCGCGGTAGTAGGAGGGCAGGTCCGTGCCGCCGCCGCCGAGTGAGATCCGCAGTGGCGCGCGGCTGAATATCACGCTCATGGGCTGACCGCCACCTGATCCTGCCAGGCGTACTCGTTGGCCTCGAGCCACTCCACGGTCCTGGTCACGGCCTGGCGAATCGTGAGCGTCGGCTGCCAGCCGAGAGCGCGAATGCGACTCGTGTCTAGGAGGATCAGGGGGCTGTCGCCGGTCCATCCCCGCCTGCCACCCGTGTGCTCGACCTGCGGCCGCAGCAACAGGTGCTCGGTGATGATGCCGACGGACTCGTCGACCACGACCGTCTCATCCGTGCCGAGGTTGTACACGTGAACGCCGGGCTCCTCCTCGTGGCGCTCGGCGGCGGTCAGAATGGCGGCGATGCAGTCCTCGATGTAGAGGTAGGACTTCTCCTGGCGACCGTCCCCGAGCACCCGTAGGCGCGTCGGATCACGCCTGAGCGCACAGTAGAAGTCGAACACATGGCCATGCGTGTAGCGCTCGCCGAGAATCGAGACGAAGCGGCAGATCAAGCCCGTGAAGCCGTAGCCGGCGGCGTATGCCGCGATCAGCCCCTCGCCCGCCAGCTTGGAGGCGCCGTACAGCGAGGTCTGGATCGGAAAGGGAGCATCCTCGGGCGTGGGGAAGACCTCGGGCTCCCCGTAGACCGATCCGGTGGAGGAGAACGCGATTCGCCTCACCCCGCCGGCGCGCATCGCCTCGAGCACGTTGGAGGTGGCGAGGGTGTTCTGCTCCAGATCGCGCCTCGGGTTCTCCAAGCCCATGCGCACGTCGGCGTTGGCCTGCAGATGAAAGACCCAGTCGCAGCCCTCGACCGCGTCCTGCAGCACTGCCATGTCCAGCACGTCGCCCTCGACGAGCCTCACGCCCGGGCGGCTCAGCGCGTCGGCGACGAACTCGCGGCGTCCCGTGCGGAAGTCATCGACGATCACCACCTCCACGCCCTGGGCGACCAGCCTGTCGGCCAGGTTGCTGCCGATGAACCCGGCGCCTCCCGTGATGCAAGCCCGCTTCAACGCGCCTGCCCCCGCCGCAGGCCTGGTCTAGGGGGATGACCCCCTGAAGAGACGATCCTCATCGGCTAGAGCTTGAATCCCGCAGCTGCCGCGTCGCCGTGGAACATACGAACCGTCTCCAGCGAGTACTGCTCGAGATTCTTGCCTAGGCAGTCCAGCTTCTTCAGCAGATCATGCGTGACCGTGATGATGTGGCAGCCGACCTGGTCGGCCTGGACCAGGTTGAGTATCTCCCGCGGAGAGGCCCAGATCAGCTCCGAGCGTGGGGCGTCGAGCATGATCTCGACCGAGCGCGCCATGATCGGTACCGGGTCGATGCCCGCGTCGGCGATACGTCCGGCGAACACGGAGATGTAGGACGGCGCGCCATCCTTGACCGCGGAGCTGATGAGCTCGACCTGGGCGGTCGTGAACAGCGCCGTGACGTTGACTTTGACCCCGTCCTCGGAGAGCTCGCGCACCAGCGGCGCCATCGACTCGCCCGTCGTCGTGGTGACGGGGATCTTGACGTATACGTTCTCGCCCCAGGAGGCGATTATCCGGGCCTGCCGGCGCATCTCCTCGGCGTCGTCGGCGAACACCTCGAAGGAGATCGGGTGCTTGGTGATCCGCTCCAGCAGCCGCCGGGCGAATTCGCCGTAGTCGGTCAGCCCGGCCTTCCACATGAGCGTCGGGTTGGTGGTGAACCCGGCGATTCGGGGATCGCCCGCAAGCTTGAGGATCCCGTCGAGATCCGCCCCGTCGGCGAAGATGCGTGTGGAGATCTGCTCGAGTATGCAGGCCACGATACCGACCTGAGCCGATGTCGGGTCGAGCCTGCGACTGCGCAAGATCATCGCCCGCGCCGATCGAGGATCTGCGCGGCTCCGTCGGCGAGATCGGCTGCGAGCAGGCTCGGGCGGGCTCCGCCCGAGCGCTTGTGGGCGCTCCCCGGGTAATCGATCAGCACCGTACGGCATCCGGCGGCCCGCCCCGCGGCGACGTCGGCGTCGGTATCGCCGAGCATCCAGGAGCGGCTCAGGTCGAGACTCAGCGCGGCCGCGGCGTCCAGGAGCATTCCCGGGGCCGGCTTGCGGCACTGGCACGGTCCGGACAGCTCGGCGAGCACCCCGTCGGGGTGGTGCAGACAAAGGCGCGACGCGTCCATGTGCGCCCCGTCGCGGGCCAGCAGCTCGAGCACGCGCTCGTGAACGGCGATCAGCTGCTGCACCGTCGCCTTGCCCTTCGCAGCGGCGGGCTGGTTTGAGACACAGACCAATGCGTGTCCGGCCTCCGCCAGTTCACGCGCAGCGCCGGCGACGCCGGGGAGCAGGCGCACGTCCTCGACCTTGAGGGGCGACTCGGGCGCACCGGATGCGGGGTCCGGAACGGCCTCGTTGAGAACGCCGTCGCGATCGAGAAAGGCAGCCGCACCGCCGCGCGGGGCGTGCCCGCGATCCACGGATGGGAGCGCCAGCGGGAGGAGATGGAGCGGCGCGGATCTGCGCTCGCTCACGACCTGGCGCTCGCCTCGAGCGTCTCCCAGTGGCCTGCCTTGACGGCGAGCTCTGGATGGGAGACCAACGCGTGCCACACGACCGCCTGGAAGGACTCGACCAGCGGGGTGCGCAGCGCCGCCGGCGGTTTGATCACGACGGCGACGTCAGCCACCTCCGCCAGCGTCCCTCCGGGAGCGCCGACCACGCCGTAGATCGAGGCGCCGAGCTCGCGTGCGGCCTCCATCGCGCCCACGAGATTGGTGGAGACGTTGTGCTCGCGCGAACCGCCGCCGACCGAGAAGACGAGCAGCGCATCGCGGGCCGATAGGCGCGAGACCTCGAGCCATGCGCTGAAGGACGTCTCCCAGCCGTCGTCGTTGGTGCGCGCGGTTAGCTCCGACACGTTGTCGGTCGGCGCGTAGCTCTCGATGCCGCAGAGCTTGCGAAAGTCGTTGACAGCGTGGGAGGCGTGCCCCGCACCGCCCCCCACGCCGAGCACGAACAGCCGCCCACCCCGCTCTCGCACCTCCGCCAGACCGTGCGCCATCGCATCGATCCGCTCCGGCTCGATCGCGCGCGCCAGCTCGACTGTCGCAGACAGATAGGCCAGGCTGTGCTCACTCGCGGGCATCTCTCGCGTAGTTTGGCAGGCGCGAGCTGGGCGAGCGCAGCTGACTCACTCGAGGATCTTCACGACGATCATCCGGGCGACCCCCTTACCGGAGACCCCGCGGCGATGTTCGTCGAGACGCAGTGGTAGTTTGCCCCGTCGGGGGCTACCGATGCGGTTGCGGGAAGGTGGAGGCTCTCCGGACACGGCACGGGGCGACTCTGGCATCGAATAACGTGACGCCGCATGTTGCCGAAGGATCGCAAGCTCGAGCACGATCCGGGCCTAGGCACTTCCCGTGGCTGGTCGCAGCGCCTGGGCAGGGAGCATCACAGGCGACTCGCGATCAACCTCGCGACGGTCGCAGTCACGCTCGGATTCACCTACATCGCGCTGAAGGGGATCGACCTCAAGGATGCCTGGCGCGCACTGCACAGGAGCGACTACTGGTGGCTGATTCCGGCACTGGCCGCCTTTGGCCTGAGCAACATCGCACGGGCGCTGCGCTGGCGTTCGCTCTTCGTCCCGGGCAGACGCCCCGCGCGAGGGACGACGCTCAACGCGATGATGATCGGCTATCTCTACAACAACATTCTCCCCGCCCGTGCCGGCGAGGCAGCCCGGGTGGTGGTGCTCGCGCGCCACAGCTCCTCGCCGCCCGTCGAGATCACCGGCACGGTCGTGCTGGAGCGCATCTACGACGTGTTCGTGATCCTCGTCATCTTCTTTGTAACCGAGCCCTGGCTGCCCCACGTGAGCTGGTTTGGAGCGGCCGCCGTCACGGCGGTGGGCCTTGCGCTGGCGATCGCGGCCGCCGCCACCGTGCTCGCGATCTTCGGAGATCGTCCACTGCGCCTGCTGCTGCGCCCGCTTGAACGATTCGCCCTGTTCTCTGGCGACCTCCTCGAGCGGACGGTGCTCGAGCTCACTCATGGGCTCAGCGGCCTGCGCCACTGGCGCGTCGCGGTGGAGGCATTTCTCTGGACGGCCGCGGCCTGGCTGCTCTTGATGCTGTGCGCCTACCTGGTGAGCGTGGCCTTCCACCTAGGGCTTCCCTTCGCGGCGGGCGTACTCGTGATGGTTGCGGTCGGTCTCGGCATGATTCTCCCCTCCGCGCCCGCCGCCGTCGGGGTCTTCGAGGGGGCCGCGCTGATCGCACTGAAGGCCTACCGGATCCCGCACTCCACCGCGCTCCCCTTTGCCTTGGTCCTGCACCTCGTCAACTTCGTGCCCTTCGTGCTCGTTGGGGTGGTGTTGTTGCGCTACAACTCGCGGCACCCGCGATGCAGCGAGTCGAACGAGGCGTGATCCCCGGCTCTAGTCTTCGACGATGTCGGCCTCGATCTGCCGACCGACGAATATCGGGTGTACCCGCGAGCCGAGACCCTTGAGGATCGTCTTCACACGCTCCGTCGTGAAGGGCATGATCTGTGCGCTCTGGGCGTGGTAGACGATGATGATGCGCCGACCCTGGAACCACTGCTGCTGGAGCGCGGTCGTGGTCGTCGTGGGGCTCGAGAAGACCGGCCACTCGTCGTTGAAGCGATCGCGAACTGCTTCGTTGCCGAGCGCGAAGATCTGCGTTCCCAGACCCCAGTCGGCGCTGACGATGCTGTCGACCCGCGGCGCCGCCTGGGTGACCGCGCGGGCGGCTGCATAGATCTCCGGGCTCCAGATCGAGGTCCAACGCCTGTCGTCGCGGTAGGCATGGACGTAGGCCGCCGTGGTCCGCACCTGCGTCAACAGCAGCGCTGCCAGCGCGACGAGTAGGACGGCCACGGCCGTCCTACTGGCGGCACGGATCGGCACGCGCATCGCAGTCACAAGCAGACAGACCGCCAGCACGGCCGGGAGCGGCCAGAGCAGCATGACGTGCTGGGGCCCGGTCGCCTGGCGGGTGGCGACGATACCGATGATGATCACGGCGAACAGGACCAGGAAGAAGGTCGTCGTCGAGGCCGCCTCTCGTAGCGGGTCGCCGGGCTTGCGCCGCCGGCCGCGGGCGAGGCTCCACGCGGCGACGAGCGCAGAGCCGAGCAGGATCCAGGGGGACAGCCAGCCCATCAGCGTGGAGTGATCAAGGATGGAGCCGGTCATGTACCCATAGACGGCGGTCCCGTTGACGGTGCCGCGAAAGAGGTTCTCGACTTCGGTGATGCGAGTCCCCAGCGAAACGTGTGCGTCGGACGTCGGCAATTGCATCGCGGGCAGGATCAGCGCCACGAACGCCGCCGCGAGCACCGCTGTGAGCACCGCGAGCGGGAGCAGGACAGCGGCCCTGCGACGGCGCGCGAGCTCGAGCAGCTCGCGGTGGTGTGTGACGAGCGCGGCGATACCGAGGGCGGCGATGAACCACCCGTAGTCCAGCTTGTTGAAGAGCCCAAGCGACAGGGCCGCGACGAGCAGCCACAGGTAGCGCACCGAGCGCCGCCGCAGAAAGCCGAAGTAGCAAAGCAGGGCCGCCATGCGTAGCAGCGCGCTGAGGACGATCGGCCCCCAGTCGGCCCGGGAGACCGCGCCGTAGACGGGATCGGTGGCCAGCAGCACCGCCAGCGCCACAGCCGCCCATGTGCCCAGGAGCCGCTGGACGAGCAGCACCGCGCACACGATCGCGAGAGCCGCGAGCAGCAGGACCGGCACGCGGATGCTGTCCACCGAGACTCCGAAGACAGAGAAGATCGGAGTGTAGATCCACGCCTTCAGCGCCCCGATGTAGGGCATCAGCATCGTCGGGATGCCGAGGCTTTCCGAATAGATGAAGCCGTGATAGGCGTGGGAGTTGCCGAGCGCTGCGTTGACGAACAGCAGTTCGTCGTATTGGAGGCCCGGATCGGACAACCCGGCGCCGTTGGCGAGCAGAAATACTGCGGTCGAGAGCGCGACGATCGCGGCAGCGACCAACGTCCCCGTACGGCAGGAGAGCTCTCCTAGCCGGCGCGTGCGGGCTGGGCCCGGATGCGTGCTCATCGCGAGGAATATAGTCGCCGCCGCGTCGACCACGGGCCGGGCAACCAACGAAGAGTGCCTGTCTCGGTCTTTGCGATCGGCTCATCGACACAGCGTGTTGTTAGGGTGCCGGAAATGAGACTCATGCCCGGGCGGGCAGCCTGCGCGAGCGCCGCCTGCACCTTGAGTCTCGGCCTGGGCTGTGGTGTTTCGCTTGCACAGTCCACCGCCGCCGCTCCCGCGCGGCCCCAGTTGTCCGTCGCACCGATCCCGACGGCCGCTGATCCATCGCCGGGTACGCCGCAGGTGAAATGGTCTACGGGCAACGGCTCACCGGGGGTGGTGACGATGGCTTCCGCTCAGATGAAAGAACTGGTCATCGCCTTCGGGCCGGAAGGATCGAGCTCCGCGCCCGCGATCTCCGTCGGCCATGTCTACGTCTTCAGGCTCTACTCGATCGCCCTTGGGCGCCGACTGCTTGCACGTCTCACGATCGGCCGAGGGAGACCGATCGATGTTGTGGTAGCACTCGCGCCGGTGCCCAAGACGACGTCGTCGGCGGTCAATCGACTGCTCCAGCTGGTGCCGTTTGGATGGATCGCTGTGTTTGCGGTGCTGGGCGGCCTCTACGCGCGCGAGGTGTGGCATCGTGGCTAGACGCGTCGGACTCATCATGGCGGTACTGGTATGCGCTGCGGTCCTCGTCGATGTAGAGCGCGCACCGGAGCGTGCGCTCTCCGAACAGCCTGGACCCGACACGTCCGAATACGCCAGCTCAGCGCACTCGCTCGCGCACGACAAAGGCTTCTTCACCCATATATATAATGGCGGTTACCGCCAGCCGCCGCGATACCCGCCCGGGTATCCGATGGCCCTGGCACCATTCGCCTCGGTCGGCACCTATCCAAGAGACGTTCAGCGCGGCGCCAAGTTCTGGGCGCTCTTCTACGTGCTCGCCGTCGTCGTCGCCGCCTGGGTACTCGGCGGTCCGCTCGCAGCCGTGCTGAGCGCCCTGTTCGTGGGCTTTTCTCCATTCGCGCGCGACTCCGCCGGCCTGGTGCTCTCCGACATCTTCGTCGCCGCGCTCATGGTCGCGATACTGCCGCTGCTGAAGCCGGTGAGGCGCTCCGGTGCCCGCCTCGCTGGAGCGCTTGCCGGGCTCGCTGCCGTCGCACGCATCACGGCTGGCGTGAGCATGATCGGGCTGCTCGCCGCATTGCCGCGACGGTTCTACAAACCGATGCTCGTGTTCGCCGTACCGCCGCTCATCGGACTCGCGCTGCTGCAGTGGGCTCTCTTCGGAAGCCCGACGGAGACCGGTTACAACTACTGGGGCGTGGCCACTCACGTGTTCTCGCTGAGCTACATAGCCGGCGACTCTGTCGTGCGTGGTGGTCCCTGGATCTTTCCCGACCGACTGAACGGGGAGCTGCTGAATTGGACCTGCCCGTGCCAGCTCGGTGGCCCGCAGGCTTCCCTGCCGAACCTCACCTTCTATCCGCTGCAGCTTGCGAGCGTCTTCTGGGTGTTCTCGCCACCGTTCGTGCCCCTGTTCGGCCTCTTCTACGCCTGGCGAAGGCGACGAGAGGCGGTAGGTCGGTACGCGCTGATCGTCACGGCTCTCTCGCTGGTCGTCTTCATGCTCTACGAGTTTCAGGAAACCCGATTCATCGCGGGTCCGACGACAGTGCTGACCGTATTGGCGAGCGTCTGGCTCGCGGAGCTGACAACGAGACTCTGGAAGCGGCGGCCAAGCGGCGCTCGCGCGCCTGCACATCGACCCCCGGGCAGCGGCATCGGCGCCCCCTGACTACTATTGCCCGCTTCATGGAGGTCACCTTTCTCATACCCGCCTACAACGAGGCGCGCACGATCGCGGAAGTCCTCGACCGCATTGCGACACTCAACCTCGACTACGAGGCCATCGTCGTCGACGACGGGTCCACGGACGGGACGGCCGACATCGTCGCGGCGCGCCTCGGAGCGCCCGGACGGGTGCAGCTGCTGCGCAAGCCCAACGGCGGCAAGGGCTCGGCTCTGCGCCACGGCATTCCGCACTGCCGTGGGGACATCGTCGTGATCCAGGACGCTGACATGGAGTACGACCCGCACGACGTGCCAGCTCTGATCGAGCCCATCCAGCGTCAGGCGGCCGACGTGGTCTACGGCTCGCGCCTGTCGGGAGGACGTCCTCAGCGCGCGTACATGTTCTGGCATCTGGTGGGCAACCGGTTTCTCTCGCTGCTGACCGGGCTTCTGTTCAACACCACCCTCACCGACATGGAGACGGGCTATAAGGCCTTCCGGGGCGATGTCTTGAAGCAGCTTCACCTCACCGAGGATGCCTTCGGCATCGAGCCGGAGATCACCGGCGAGATATGTCGCCGCCGGCTGCGGGTCTACGAGACGCCGGTCGCCTATTACGGCCGAACCTACGACGAGGGAAAGGGCATTACCTGGAGAGACGGGTTTCGTGCGGTGTTCGTGCTCCTGCGGACGCGAGTTCGCCCTCTACGTTGACGGCGTGCTCGACGGCACGCCCGGATCGAGGTTGAGCTCGACCAGCTGCGGGCGGGCCTCGTAGTACTCATAGAAGGCCTGCACGGCCTGCGCGGGCTCGTAGCTCGTCCCGCGGATCCTAAACGGCGTCCTGCCGGCGCCCAGCTCCTCGCCAAAACGGAGCCCCAGCGCACGCACGTGGTTGGCGTGGAGCGGATAGAAGGTGGACCCGAGCACCTCCCCCGGCATCCGCTGGGGGTCGACGCTGCCGGGGACTCCAAGAAGGCTCGTAATCTGCTGGGCCATGAACGCCAGCAGTCGATTCGTCGGATGGTTCATCGTGAAGAACAGCAGCTCCTCCCGAAACCGCGACGCGATGAACGAGGCGACCTGGACCTCGCAGTCCTGACCGCGAACGTTCAGCTCGGCAGTCGCTTCCTCTGCCCACGCCTGCGCATCAGACGGGCGCTCGGGGTCTTCCAGCAGCAGGCACGCGCCCGCCACGTCGACCCCGGCCGCGTATGCCCGAAGGATCGAGCGGTCGTGATAATCGAAGGGGCCGTCTAGCACCGGCGCCCGCGCGGCATCCCTGAGGTAGAAGAGATCCGGGAAGTACCCGGCCCAGTAGACGCTCGGCCAACGCACCACGGTGCTCGTGCGAGCGATCCCCATCAGCGTGTCGGTGCCGAGGCCCATGCCTCCTCGGTAGGCGTCGTCGACCCGCTGAGGGATGAGCACAGCCGCGTCGGCGACCGCCCGGTGGAGCTCGGGCACGAGCGCCTCGGGGAACTCGTGCACCGGAGGGAAGCTCACCAGCTCAAAGCGTTTAGTGAACTCCTCGTTGGTGCTCAGCATCATCTCAAGCGCAGTGGCCTGGCAGTTGCCGACGACGACGACTCTCTCCATCGCGCGATGACCCTATTGGGGGGTGTGACTAGGCTCGGGCTCCAGCGCGTGCTCGAACGTCTCCTCCGCGGTGGCGGTCTCTCCCAACAGCAGGCGCATCTGGACCTCGATGGCCTGCGGCGAGCAGGCGGCGGCCACGACAGACTGTCCCGCGATGGATATCCGCCTCCACAGCTCGTCGTCCCGGTAGGCGCGGATGATTCGATCCGCGATCTCCTCTATCTCATCGGCGATGAGAATGCTCTCTCCATCCTTCACGTCGAGTCCCTCGGCGCCGACGCTGCTCGTCACCACTGGAAGCCCAGCCGCCAGGCACTGTGTGACTTTCCCCTTCATCCCCGCGCCAAACCGGAGCGGAGCCACCATCAGCCGCGAGTGTTCGAGCAGCGGCTGGAGATCCTCCACCCATCCGGCGACGTCGACGAGCGGCGAGGCGAGCTCCTGGACCTCGGGCGGTGGTCCGGAGCCGACGATGGTAACCCGCACGTCACGGAGCTCACGCCATACCGCGGGCATCACCTCTCCCACCAGACGCAGCGCCGCGTCCGCGTTGGGAAGGTGCTCGAAGCCCCCTACGAAGAGTATTCCAGAGCGATTCTCGGGCGGCGAGACGTACGGCTCGACATCGTGCACGGTCGGAACCACGAGCACGTTCGCGCCCGGAACGTCCCGTTCGACCTGCTCACGCTCGCGATCGCTCACGACCATCGTCGCGTCGGTGGCCCGCATCATCGCCAGCTCGAGCTCACGCAGCGCCTTGGCCTTGGGCGAGATCGAAGCCAGGTCCATGTTGCCGTTGCCCGTGACGAGAGTGCTCGGCGACGGGCTCGCGAGCGCGCTCCTGCGGGCTTCGCGCAGCCAGTGAAGATCGACGGTGTCGTACACGACCGTGGCCTTTGGGGCGAACTCGCGCACCGTATCCAGCCAGTGGCTCGCGGGGTGGGGCCGGCAGAGGATCGCCGTGCTCAGCGTCGGACCGAGCGTCGCCAGCTCGGCCCGGGAGTCGAGGTGGCCATAGAGCACCTCGATGCCCATCTGCTGGAGACCGCGGGTATATGGCTTGACCCCCCGCGCGAAGTTCTCGGACATGAAGCTGACGCGCGCTCCGAGCCCGATCAGGGCCTGCATGATTCTCAAGATCCGCAGCGATCCTGCGTCGCGATCCCACATCGGCACCCGGTGGTCGACGACGAGCACGTGCGGGCCGCGGTGGCGGTTGGCCGCCGCGACCAGGTTCGCGGACGCGGGAGGGCGTTGCTCGGTCTCGAGTCGATGGCGCCACTTTGCGGCGAACTTCGGGCGGTTCTGCTCCTGAAAGCGCTTATGCCCCGACTCGGCGTCGTTGCCCGCCGTCGCCCCCTCAACATGCACGACGACGGCCTGCGGCTCATAGAGCACACGCAGACCGCGCTCGCGGGCCTCGAAGCAGAGGTCGGCATCCTCGTAGTACATCGGCAGATAGCGCTCGTCGAAGCCTCCGGTGTCCCGCCAGAGCTCGGCGCTCACCATCAGAGCGGCGGCCGAGCCGTAGTCGGTCTCGCGCCGGTATTCGTACGCGAAGCGGTAGGGATCATCCCCACGGCCGTAGTTCATTGCGGTGCCGTCGCGCCACACGATTCCGCCCGCCTCGCTGAGGCTGCCATCCGGGTAGACGAACTTCGGCGTGACCACGCCCACGTCCGGAGCGGAGGTCGCGCACTGGAGCATCGCGGACAGCCAGCCCCGCGTCACCTCGGTGTCGTTGTTGAAAAGTACGAGCCACTCTCCGCGGGCGACGCTCGCACCGCGGTTCATGCTGCGCAGATAGCCCAGATTCTCCTCGTTGCGCAGGATCTTTGCCCCCCGCACTCCGTCAAGCAGCCGTTTCGTCTCGGGATCGGCGGTGTCATCGACCAAGATGACCTCGTAACGGGCGTGGGTCGTGTGATCCGTGATCGAATACAGACACGCTCGCGTCAGCTCGGCATGAGCATACAAGGGGATGATCAGCGAGACCTGCGGGTCCGCGTAGCTGGGTATTTCGATCACTGCCGGGGCCTCCAGGTCGGCGCTCGTGCCCGAAGGCGATGGTCCCGCCGGCCCGCGCGTCAGCAATAGCCGGCCGGCAACGCGCAGCGACGCTCCTAGCGCGCGGGCGAGCAGCGACCGCTCACCGCCCATCGCGCCATACAGCCGGCGCCGCAGTTTCTGGAATGCCTGCCACGTGACCGATTCCTCGATCCCCCGGTTGACCTGCCGGGCCGCGGCCAATTCTGCTTCAAGCGATGAAAGGCGCTGGCGCAGCTCCTCGAGCGCCTGCTCCCTGCGGACGATCGCTTGCTGCATCTGCGCAAGGTCGTGATCTCGCTGCTCGAGCTCCTGCGCGTCTCCCTTCCGCAGGATGCGTGCGTGATCCGCGCGCTCGCTCATCGGTCGGCGCTCGATTTCAGCTGCATGGCATCGGCACCATCATAGGGCTGGCTCTCCCCGCCCGGCGTTGGCCTCAGTTGCCCGCACAGGCCGGCTCGCCCAGTGCGTGCGCTTTTGCGCAGGATGAGGATGCGCTCGCGGGCGAGCCTGGGTAACCTCGCGACGGGACATGCACTTCTGCTTCGTGAGCACCCGCCGGGGCAGCCACTTCATGACCGAGCTGCTCTCCGCCATCTCTGCGGCGACCGCGGGAGCGGGGCACACGGTCGAGCTCGTCTTCGACGAGTTCCCTCCGTTGCGTGACGATGTCGTCTACGTCGTGATTCCGCACGAGTTCCATGCCTGGGGCGACCCGAGCGGCTTCCCCGACGCGCGACAACGCGCACGGACGATCGCGCTGTGCACGGAGAATCCCGGGACCGAGTGGTTTGAGCAGACCTGCCAGCTCGTTCCCCAGTTCGCCGCCGCGGTGTCGATCAATCGCTCCAGCGCAGCAGAGCTGACGCGACGGGGAATCCGCTGTGCGCACATACAGCTCGGCTACTCGCCGCTGTGGGACAGCTGGCTGGGCGATGAGAGTGTCCAGCGCCATATCGACGTGCTGTATCTCGGGGCCGCTGACCCCCGGCGAGACCCGCTCCTGGCCGGCATGGGGAGGGACCTGTGGGCGCGCGAGTGCCAGTTTCTGATCCCGCCCTTGGAGCCCAGGACACGCCCGCGGCCGGACTTCCTGAAGGAGGCTGAGAAGTATCGCCGGCTGCGCTCGGCGAAGATCCTGCTCAACCTCCACCGCACAACATCCTCGGCGCTGGAGTGGATGCGCTTCCTGGAGGCGATCTGCAACGGCTGCGTGGTGGTCTCCGAGCCCTGTCTCGACAACGATCCGCTGATTCCGGGCGAGCACTTCGTTGCCGCGAGCACGGATGGCATCGCGACCGCCATAAACCGCCTGCTCGACGACCCCGACCGATTGGCACGGCTGCGGGAGCGAGCCTACGATTTCGTGCGCCAGGAGCTGCCGATGGGCCCAGCCGGCGAGCGGCTGGCCGAGCTCGCCGGCGAGCTGCCGAGACGGCCACCGAGCACGGGGGACTCGTGGTCCGCGCCCGACGCCCAGACGACGCCCTCCGCTACCCCGCAACCGCCGGCGCAGGCGCCGCCCGGAGTGTCTGAGCCGCGCCGTTGGCTGCGAAGGATCGGCGGCCGCGTGCTGGGCGGGCGACGCTCCCGCGTGCGGGTCCTCGCCCAGACCCCCGCCTACGCTCGCGGTGAGCCCAGGGTGAGCGTCGTGAGCGTGGCCGCGCCCGGTTGTGAGAGCGAGGACCTAGAGGCGCTCGGGAGCGTCGCAGGGTCCCGCTACAGCGACCTCGAGGTGCTGATACTCGTCGAGGCCTCGGGTGACCGCTCCACTCCGGGGCTGCAAGGCTTCCTGGACGATCGCCCCTCGCTGCCGGCGGCGCTCCTGCACCAGCCCGTGACCCGCGGCCTGGCGCACGCGCGCAACACCCTCGCTGAGCATGCGCGCGGCGAGTATGTCTTCATCCTCGGCACAGACTGTGGCATCTACCCGTCCACGTTGGAACGCCTCGTGGAGGCGCTCGACTCAGATCCACAGGGCACTTTCTCCTACCCGATGGTCGCGGTCCTCGAGGGGCGCCGGCCGGTGGCATTGCTCGGCTCATTGCCATGGGAGCAGGAGCGCCTGCGCATCGGCAACTGGATCGACCCCATGGCGCTGATCCGGCGCAGACGTCTGCTGGAGCTGGGCGGCTACTCGACTGACCCCCGTCTGGCCGGCCTTGAGGACTTCCACCTGTGGTGCAAGTGTGCAGCGGCCGGAGATCACGGCGTGCACGTGCCGCAGGTTCTGGCGTGGCGCGGGCTGACCGAGAGCTCGGTGCGCACCCACATCGAGACCGTGCCTCCCGCGGCGCGTGCGCTGATGCAGACGGAATTCCCGCAGCTGCTCGCCGCTCCCGGCGGGGTATGAGCGCGTGCGTCTATGCCGCCTCGTCAAAGGACAGCGAGGAGAGGGCGAAGCCGAAGGAGCGGTTGTCCGCGCCTTGTGCTGGATCTCGCTGGTCGGGGTTGGACCAGGTGGCCTCCGCGTCGAATGCCACCACGTAATCGCCGGCGGTCAGTGCCAGCGCGAACCTGTCCTCATGCCAGGCTCCGTCCTGCCAGGCGATCCGTGTCGAGCACACCGACGCCTGCGAATGCGCCGGGCGCACGGAGATGTTCAACCCACCGATCGTGCCATGTGGCATGCGGTAGCTCAGGCGAGCGCCGCTCGCGCTGCCTGACACACGCACGAGCACAGCCGCATGTTCGGCAGCCCACCGGAAGCTGCGACCTTCGCCGTACTCGGCTCCGAACCAGCCGCTGATCAATTGCTCATCGACCGCGGGTGAGCCCATGTCCAAGCCGCCGGAGGCGATCTCGTATGACTCCTCGAAGGACATGCTGGCCAGGGCGAAGGCGAGCGAGCGACTCTCGACCGACGGGCCCGACCACCCGTGGCGGGCACAGAACACGACTTCGTAATCACCGGCGGGCAGCGCAAGTGGATGACTCTCGACGGACTGCTCGATCGACTGCCAGGACAGGCGGGTGCCCCACACGGGGGTGAGGGGCTCGGGCGAGCCCGCCCGTCGGATGCACATGTCGACTCCCCCCATGTCGACTGGCACGTGTGCGTAGTGCAGGCGCAGCCTCCTGGCGGGCACCTGCAGGCGAATCAGCGCCGCAGCCTGTATGCCAGCCCATCGATAGCTGCGTCCGCTGATCGGCTCCACCGCGAACCACCCGTAGAGCAGCTGCCCCTCGCTGCTCGGGTCCGACACGTCGATGGTGTTCGTCGCCGCCTCCGGACGCGGTGTCCTCAGGGGCGGGACCCCGGATGGGAAGCCGTCCCCCCAGGAGGGATCGACCAGGCGATCCGGCACACGCCCGGCTCGGCGCAGACGCCAGCGGCTCGCGAGCGTACTCGGCAGGTGACGCACGTTCCATCTCATCGCCTTCAGCTTCAGGCGGCGGCGAGACGAGCACGCACGGATCGTTGCGAGCGCCTCGTGGAGTGCCCAGCGGGCCAGGCGCGGCAGGGATGCGTGCTTGAGCACGACCCGCATGCGATGCTGCTCGCAGAGCAGCCGCTTGCGCGCCGGGTCGCCGCCACCATGGCCGAAGTCGTGATCGACCCACGCTTCAGGCGCCACCACCACCCGATAGCCCGCGCGCCACAGCCGCATGCCGTAGTCGACATCGTCGTAGTAGTTGAGCATGCGATCGTCGAACGGCCCTACACGCTCCACCGCCGAGCGTCGCATCGCCATGCCGCATCCCATCGGGTAGAGCGCCTCCGAGCGGATCTCCGCCCGCTCGTAGGACTCGCTCATCGACAGGTCGGCCGCCCATCCCTGCCGGTTGACGGTGCCGCCGGCCCCGTTGATCACGAGGGGGTTGGCCACGAAGAACACGGTGGAGGCCACTCCACCAACCGACTCGTCCGCCTCGAACGCGGCCACGAGGTGACGCAGCCAGCTCGGCGCCGCGAACCCATCAGCGTCGATGTAGGCGATGATCTCCCCCTTGGCGTGGCTCAGCCCAAGGTTGCGCGCATGGGGGCAGCCGCGATTGACGGGGCTGCCCACGATTGTCAGCCTGCCGCTGGGAAGCGCGCGCTCGGCGACCTCGCGCGTACTGTCCTCAGAGCCGTCGTCGACCACGACGATCTCATAGCTTGGATAGTCCTGAGCGAGAAGCTGCTCCAGGCACTGCCCGAGGACCTCGGCCGAGTTCCAGCACACCACGATGACCGAGGCGAGCGGGGCGGCCGCGGCGCCGGAAGCCGCCGGGCTACGTCCTTGCGGCGGGCGCCTGCGGCCGCGCAACGCCTCACGGAGCTCTCTCTGCCCCGCTCTCCACCGCTGAGTCTCCATCGCTAGTCGCGATAAAAGCACAGTCGTGGGGTGGGCCGGATGACTCGGGCGTGCCGGGCAGGGAAGATGCGCCTCGAGCGGGTGCCACCGACGGGGGTTCGCCCTACACTTATCCAGAGCCTGCGGACGGGGGTTCGCAACTCACCGCCCGCGCCCGCGTTGCTATCTGGCGACGCACCCATGATGCACATCGACTCCGCATGAGACGCAATCTCGCCATCGTTCCCGCATTCAACGAGGTCGCCGCCATCGCCGCGACGGTCGCGGCGATCCACGAGGCGGCGCCCGATTTCGACGTCCTCGTCGTCGACGACGGCTCGAGCGACGCCACCGCCGAGCTCGCGGCTGCCACGGGGGCCGCTGTGCTGCGCATGCCCTTCAACCTCGGTATCGGCGGCGCGATGCAGGCCGGATACATCTACGCCATGGAGCACGACTACAACGTGGCCGTGCAGGTCGACGGCGACGGGCAGCACGATCCCCGTCACATCCACTATCTGCTGGGCCATCTGCAGGGCGATCCCGATCTGAACATGGTCACCGGCTCTCGCTTCCTGGAGCCCGGCGAGGGCTACCGCTCCTCGATGGCCCGTCGCGCAGGTATCCGCATCTTCTCGCGAGTGGTCTCGCTGATCACCGGCCAGCGCGTCACCGACCCGACCTCCGGCTTTCGCATGACCAACCGTCGGGGCATCGAACTGTTCGCGCGTGACTATCCACACGACTATCCCGAGGTCGAGGCGATCCTGCTGATGCACGCCCACCGCCTGCGCAGCTGCGAGATCCCGGTGCGCATGCGGCCGCGGCTGACCGGTCAGTCCGCGATCTCCTCCACCCAATCCGTCTACTACATGGTGAAGGTGCTGCTGGCCGTGTTCGTAGGCCTCTTCCGCCGGCGACCGAGCATCGAGGCGGGAGAGCGCCCGGCGGTGACCGCGGAGCACGCGCTGTGACGAAGATCACGCTCCAGCGCGGTCTCGCGATCGCAGTCACGCTCGCCCTGCTGCTGCTCGTGTTCGAGCTCGTCCGGCGCAAGCGCCTGTCGGAGCGCTACGCGATCCTGTGGCTGCTCGCGGCCACGACCCTGTTCGTGCTGGCCGCCTGGAAGGGGCTGCTCACGTCGCTGTCGCACGACGTCGGCATCTCCTACCCGCCCTCAGCGCTGTTCGCGGTCGCGATCGGACTGATATTGGTCATCCTGCTGCACTTCTCGCTCGCGGTCTCGCGCCTGTCCGATCAGAACAAGGTCCTGGCCCAGCGGCTCGGCCTGCTGCAGCAGCGCGTCGAGGAATCCGAGGAGCGGCCGGTTCACGGTGGAGCAGCCCCGATGCCCGTGAGCGACACCGGCTCCGCGGAGCGGTCGCAGCCCAAGGCGCGCCAATCGGTCGCCGCCGAAGAGCTCTCAAGCAGCCGCTGAGCGATCTTGTCCGGGCCAGCCTCCGACGCGCTGGCCGTCGTCGTTGTCACACACCAGTCGTGCGACCACCTGCACGCCCTGGCCGGCGCGGTCCTCCCCCAGCTTCGAGAGGACGACGAGCTCGTGATCGTCGACAACGCATCGACCGACGGCACGCCCGACGGCGCTCGTTCGCTGGGTGAGCGCGTGACCGTGATCGAGGCCGGTCAGAACCTCGGCTTCGCCGCAGGCTGCCACGTCGGCGTACAGTCGACGCGCGCACCGCTGCTGCTGTTCCTCAACCCCGACTCCCAGCCTCATCCCGACTGCCTTGCCGAGCTGCGCAGGGCGGCGACCCTGCACCGGGACTGGGGAGCCTGGCAGGCGGCCGTGCTGCTCGACGACGGCCACATCAACACCAGCGGCGGCGTGATCCACTACCTCGGCATCGGCTGGGCCGGCGAGTGCGGACGGCCGCTCTCGGAGCTCTCCGGCGAGGACCGCGAGATCGCCTTCCCGTCGGGGGCGGCGATGGTCGTGCGACGCGAGGCCTGGCGGGCGCTCGGCGGCCTGGACGGCGAGTACTTCATGTATGGCGAGGACCTCGATCTCGGCCTGCGCCTGTGGCTGTCCGGCTACCGCGTCGGCCTCGTGCCCTCGGCGCGCGTCATCCACAGCTACGACTTCGACAAGGGGCCCTCCAAGTGGTTCTGGCTGGAGCGCAACCGCTGGCGCACGGTGCTCTCGGTCTACCCCTCGGCGCTGCTGGCCCTGCTCGCGCCGGCGCTGCTGGCCGCCGAGCTCGGCCTGCTCGCGGTGGCGGCGAGCCAGGGCTGGCTCGGTGCGAAGCTGCGCGCCCAGGCGGCGGTGATCGGCGGTCTGCCGCGCACCCTCGGCCGCCGACGCACCGTGCAGCGCGGGCGGCGCATCGGCGCGCGCGAGTTCGCCGCCCACCTCACCTCCTCGCTGGAGAGCCCCTACCTGGCGGCCGCGCACAGTCCCTGGCTGAGCCTGCCACAGGCGGTCTACTGGCGTCTGGTCCGCCGCGCCCTGGCCACCCTCGCAAGCTGATGCGCGTCGGTCTGGACCTTCTCTACCTCGTGCCGGGGGAGACCGGCGGCAGGGAGACATACGCGCGAGAACTGGTGCCGGCGCTGCTGGAGCAGGCCCCCGATCTGAAGCTCGTGGCCTTCGTCAACCGCGACGCCGGGCCGCAGCTGGCCGCTGAACTGGGGGACGGGGTCCGCGCGGTGGTCCTCCCGGTCTCCCCGCGCAGCCGTGGACAGTGGACGCTCGGAGAGCTCGCGCTCGTGCCGCTCGCGGCGCGCCGGGCACGCGTGGAGCTGCTGCACTCGATGGCGAACTTCGCGCCCGCCCGGGGGCGCGTCCGCCGTGTGCTCACCATCCACGACCTCCACTACCGGGCCGTTCCAGAGCTGCTGTCGTGGCCGATGCGGACTGGCACCTCGGCGCTCGTCACGCTGGCCGCCCGGGGAGCGGAGCGCATCATCGCGGTCTCGTCGGCCGGCAGAGAGGAGATCGTCGCCGGACTTGGCGTGGAGCGGGCGCGGATCGACGTGGTCCCCAACGGCGTGCGCCCACCGCCGGCGACCCCATCGGCGGCCGGAGCGCGCGAGCGCCACCGTCTCGGGCAACGGCCGGTCGCGCTCGCGGTGGCGAGCAACCTCCCCCACAAGAACCTCCCCGCGCTGATCGAGGCTCTCGCGTCGATCGCTCCCGAGGATCGCCCGATGCTGGTGATAGCCGGCCACGCCACCGACGACGGAACGCTCCGGGCACAGGCGGCCGCCACGGGTGTCGGCGATGACGTGCGCCTGCTCGGGCGCTGCTCCACGGAGGAGCTCGAGTCGCTGTATGCGCTCGCCGACTGCCTGGTGCTGCCCACGCTGCACGAGGGCTTCGGGCTGCCGGTGCTGGAGGCGATGGCGCGATCGGTCGCGGTCGTCTGCTCGGACATCCCGGCGCTGCGCGAGGTGGCCGGCGCGGCGGCGCTCTACTTCGACCCACGCGCCCCCGAGCAGATCGCGGCGAAGCTCATCGAGGCGATCCGCGACCACGGTCTGGCTCAGCGGATGCGAGAGCTGGGGCGCAAGCGAGCGGCTTCCTTCAGCTGGGGGGCCGCGGCAAAGGGGACGCTGGCCAGCTATCGCCGGGCGCTGGAGGCCTAGAGAGCGGCCTTGCCACCCCGCCGCAGAAGCGCGTGCAGGAGCTCGGGGGGGAATGCGCGCAGGAGTAGGAGAAGCGTCAGGTACACCGCGGAGGAGATCGCCCACAGAACGACGCTCGGAAGCGGCAGCACGAGCGCAAGAGCCCCGGCGGCGCCGGCGGCCACGAGCACCTTCGGCAGGAGGCTCAAGGACGGGCGAAGGCGTGCCTGGCTGCGACTCAGCGACCACCAGTAGGCGCCCGCCAGGGCGAACTCGGTTGCGGCGGTGGCGACCGCGGCTCCCCTGGCACCGAAGCTCGGCACCAAGGCAAGCGACAGGATGACGGCAAGCGCGAGCGCCAGGCCGTTCGCCTGCAACATGCGCCGGTGCTCGCGCAGGGAGAGCAAAGTCAGGCTCCACGTGGCTGCCAGGAAGGTCGCCACCAGCGACGTCGCCTGAATCCGCAGAACGGGCACCGCCGGCCGGAAGCTCGAGCCGGCGAGCACCTCGATCGCGAACGGAGCCGCGACCACGAGGCTGAGCGCGAGATAGACGCCTGCGATCAGCGCCGTCTCGCCCACCCGACCGGCTCCGTAGCGCAGTCGCTCGTGATCGTCGCGTCCAGCCCGGGCGAAGATCGGAAAGGCAGAGCTTGCCATCAGAAATGCGGTTCCAGAGACCGCCTCGACCACCTTGAAAGCAGTCGAGTAGTAGCCCGTCTGCCGTGCACCCGAGCCGAGTGACACGACGATCAGCGCGACCCTGAAGTAGAGGATTCCAACCGTGGTCGCGGCTGCGTAGGGGATCGAGTCGCGGAGCAGGCCGGTCCAGGCACGAAGTTCGAAGCGCGGCCGTAGCAGGACCTGACCGCGCATCACGACGAGCGTCGCGAGGAGCGCGGCGAGCGAGGAGATCACGCTGACGTAGAAGAACGGAAGCAGGCCCGTGCCGACCAACACGAGCAGGGCCGTGCCGATTGCCACCACGAGCGTGTTGACCAGTTCGAACAGTGAGTACATCCCCCACCTCAACGAGGTGCTGAGGACAAGTGCGAGCGTCTGCTGCACGTTGATGAGCATCAGCCCGACGCCCGAGATCAGGATTCCGATGAGGACGACTCCCGGAGATCCGCCGGACATCATCAGCAGGTATGCGATAGCCAGACCGAAGAGCGTGGCAACGGTTCGCAGCCCGATCACGTTCCCGAGCAGCCGGCGCCTCTCGGCGGCTCCCGCCAGGGCATACTCGCGCGTCGCAACCCCCGTGAGACCGAACTCGGTGACGCCGGCGACGATCATGACGATCGACGAAGCGGTGACGAAGCGCCCGAAGTCCACCACGCCGAGGTGTCTGGTCATCAGCGGCACCGTGGCCGTGAGCAACAGGATGTTGACCGCGTAGGCGATCCCGCGGATCACCCCGCCGCGGATCACCCTGGCCCCCGCGTCGGATCTGTCGAGCGGATCCTCCTCGGCGGCCGCTGTCGGCTCGCCGGGCTGGGCGCCGGAGACCATCATGCGCCCCCGGGGTCGGGCGCGCGCGGGCGGGGCGGTTCCTCGGCGGGGCGCTCGTCGCCCCGCGGCACTCCCAGGTAGAGATACCTAGCCACGTAGAACTGCACCAGCCCGCCATAGATCGCCTGCCCGAAGGCCATGCGCAGGTTCTCGCGCAGGCCGTAGTAGCCGCGCTCGCGCATGAAGCTCGCCACGAACACCAGCGGCACATACGGGAGGACCAACAGCGGCGAGAGGCGGTTGAGGATCCGCCTGCGCGCCGGCCAGGCGACCGGCCCGTCCCAGTTGAAGCTCGGCAGCGCGCCCAGATCGCCGAGGAACTCGCGCGCGTTGATGCGCGCCCAGCGACGATGCTTGGTGAGCATCGTGCGCAGCGCGTAGTTGTTGTAGAGCGGCCGGTGCTCCAGTTGCAGCGCCACCCGGCGCACGGGCGGGTCCACGCGCTCGACCGCGTGGATCATGCCGAGCACGTGCACGCGCGAGCGACGAAACAGCGACAGCTTGTAGGGGCCGTTCTCCGTGATGTAGCGCCTGCCGTCCCACATCCTCCAGAGCACTTCATAGCCGTTGACCTCGGGCTCGGACACCAGCGAGCGCAGCTGTGCTCGCAGCGGCTCGGACAGGAACTCGTCGGCGTCCAGCGACAGGATCCACTCGCCGTGCGCCTGCTCGAAGGCGAACACCGTCGAGACCTCCGCGTGACCCACGAGCGGACGCACGAACGTCCGGCATCCGTGCTGTGCGGCTATCTCCAGGGTGCGGTCCTCGCACTCGCCGTCGTGCACCAGCACGATCTCGTCCACGACCCCCGCCAGGCTGCCCAGACAGCGCTCGATGACCGCCTCCTCGTTGCGCACGACCACGCACGCCGACACCGTCCCGGGCGCCGCCGGCGTCATCTCGGCCGAGCCCAGGCTCACGTCTCCTCGGGGAGGCCGAAGTAGAGGTATTTGGCGACGTACAGTTGATGCATGGCCGCGTAGACGCCGTAGTTGAAGGCCATCGACAGGTTCCGACGCGGCGTCAGCTCGTTCCTGTGGTTGTAGAGTTCCAGCGCGAACACCGCCGGCCCGTAGGGCAGGAACAGCAGCGGCGAGAGCCGGTTCAGCAGGCGGCGGCGCGGCGACCACTCGGTCGGCCCGTTCCAGTTGAACGTCGGAAGATCGCTGTAGGGGGAAAGGTGCTCGCGGGCGCCCACGCGCGCCCAGCCGCGCCACTTGGTGAGCGTGGTGCGCAGCGTCCAGTTGTTGTACTCGGGACGATGCTCCAAGTGATATTCCACGTCCACCACCGGCTCGTCCACGTGAATGGTCAGATGCAGGTTGCCCACCGCGTGCAGGCTCTCGCGCCGGTAGAGCTGGAGCTTGTGCCAGCTCTTCTCCGGGCTGGACACGTAGCGGCGTCCGTCCCAGAACGGCCACAGGAAGCGATACCCGTTGACGTTGGGATCGCTCACCAGCTCGTGCAGGTGCTCGCGCAGCCCAACCGAGAGGAACTCGTCCGCATCCACGCCGAGGATCCACTCATAGCGCGTCTGCGAGAAGGCGAACACCTTGGACGCGTCCGCGTGGCCGCGCAGCGGCCGCACGAAGATCCGACATCCGTATTCCTCGGCGATCTCCAGCGTGCGGTCCTCGCACTCGCCATCGTGGACGAACACGATCTCGTCGACGAGGTCGGCGAAGCTGGACAGGCAGCGGCCGATCAACCGCTCCTCGTTGCGAGCGACGACGCACGCCGAGATCTTGGGACGCGCGGGCGCCGTGACGGGATCCGAGGACATCTGGGTCGCGTCTCACCTTAGCCAAGGCGCGCGTTGCCCGGCCGCCTCCTCGCCGCGGGATCCTTGGGCCTGACGGCTTGCCGGCCTTGCCATGATTCGGCCATGAGCGAGCGCGCCAGCCCTCCCGTGGACCTAGTCGTCAACGTCTTCGAGCGGACCTACAGGCGGGCGATGGAGCCGGGGGCCCTCAGCGCCGTGGCGCAGGCCCAGCGGCATCCGTTCGCCCGCCGCGTGCTGCTCGTGAACAACGTCGCCGACCGGGCCGACGCCGAGCAGCGTGCGCAGGGGCTGATCGAGGAGGGCGAGATCGACGAGCTGCACTTCGTCGCCGAGCACATCGAGCACGCCCTGCGTGCGACCGGCCTGCGGCGGCGCGAGCTCGAACCGCTGCTGCACTACAGCGACGGGCCGCTGGTGGCGGCCACCCTCCCGGGCAGCCCCTGGCTGCTCTACTGGGACCCCGAGGCCAGGCTCGTGCCGGCGCACGACTGGATCACGCCCGCGCTGGAGCTGATGAGGCAGGACCCGCGGGTGATGGTGGCCAACCCGAGCTGGGAGGAGCCCGACGCCGACGGGCGACGCCCTGAGGTCGAACGCGAGGCGATCGACACGCGCGAGGGCTTCGCCGTGGGGCACGGCTTCAGCGACCAGGTGTTCCTCGCGCCGCGCTCGCGGCTGGCCGCACCGATCTACTCGCAGCGCTGCATCGCCAGCATCACCTACCCGGGAGCGCACAAGGCGCGCGTCTTCGAGGCACGCGTGGCCGCCCACATGCGCCACCACGGCGGTCTGCGCGCAACCTCGCTGGAGGCGAGCTACGTGACCGAAGCGCCCACCGGCAGCTCCTCATACCCGCCCAGCGGGGTCGCGGAGAGCGCCCGCTACGTGGCCTACGCCGCCGCCCTGCGGGCGCTGCGCCTCTCCCCGTGGCGCCCGGCGTGCCTGCGGCACACGTGGCTGTGAGCCCGCCGCCGCGCCCCGCCGCACGCGACCCTGCTCGCGCGGTCATCATTAGCGCATGAGCGAGACCCCGCGCGTGAGCGTGATCATGGCCGTCTACAACGAGGAGCAGTTCCTCGCGCAGGCCGTCGAGAGCGTGCTCGCACAGAGCTTCACGGACTTCGAGCTGATCATCTCCGACGACGGCTCCACCGACGCGACCGCCGCGATCGCGCGCTCCTACGCCGAGCGCCTGCCCGAGCGGGTGCGGGTGCTGGAAGGCGAGCGCAACCAGGGCAAGCCGTTTGCGCTCAACCGCGCGCTCGCAGTGCGCCGCGGCGAGCTGATCGCCTGGCTCGACGGCGACGACGTGATGCTCTCCGGCAAGCTGGAGCGCCAGGTGGCCGCGCTGGACGCGGATCGCGCCGCCGCCGGGTGCTCGCACGACGCGGAGATCTTCGACTCCGACAGCGGCCGCACGATCGGGCGCTTCTCAGAGGTGATGAACGGCGTGCGGTTGCGAAGCGGTGGGATCGAGCTGTGGTTCGACCCCACCTACAGGATGCTGCCCTCCGCCACCATGATCCGCGCCTGCTCGTGCCCGGCCGGCGGCTTCGAGGAGCGCCTGGCGTTCACCAACGACTGGCTGTTCGATATCGGCGTGTTCCGCCACGGCCGCTGCATCGCCATCGACGACGTGCTCGTGCGCTACCGCCGCCACGGCGACAACTTCACCACCCGCGCCGACGAGTCCGGCGCGTCCTTCGAGGAGGGCCTGATGGCGATGGCGATCGTGACCGCTCGCTACCCCGAGCTGGCGCGCCGGGCGCGCATGATGAGCGCCGCCATCCTGCTCGGCCAGGCGCGCCGGCGCGCAGTGGCGCGCGAGTGGCGCGCGGCTGCGCACTATGGCTCGGCCGCGCGCGGCGCGGGCGGCGTCGCCGGGATGTTCGGCGTGGCCCTGGCCCTGGCCAGGTCGAGCCTACGCCGGGCACGCCCCGGGCGCGTCTAGCGCGAGCTGGCGGACGCACCAGGCGGCTGCGGGCCGGGCTCCGGGCGCACTCCCAGGCGCCCGCGGCGGGCGTCGCCGAAGCCTTCACGCACCGCCCGCAGCGCCTCACCGCGGTTCGCGCGGGTGAGCGCGTGCGAGCAGAAGGTGGCGAGGATCGCCGCGCGGCGCAACACCGTGCCCATCGGATTGAGCCGGCGCCTTCGCTCGAGCACCGCCACCGTGTTGCGCACGCCGTAGTAGAGGGTGTGGGTCGATGCCGCCTCTCCCCCTGTGGAGGCGGAGACGCGGTGCCAGGCGCGGGCGTCGGGGGCGAATACCACTTCCAGGCCCGCTCCTCGCGTGCGCAGCGCCCAGTCGACGTCCTCGACGTAGGCGAACAGCTCCTCGTCAAGGAGCCCGACCGCCTCGATCGCCTCGCGCGAGATGGCCATCAACGCGCCGACCGCACGCCCGGTGGGAGCGACTCGGCTGTAGCGCGGACCGTCGGGCCGTCCGTAGCCGCGCGGACGGCCCGAGTAGCCGAGCAGCTCGCTCACGCGCTGACCGGCGAACCAGATCGTGTTCGGCCTCTCGGCGAAGTAGACCTTGCCCGCCAGGATCCCCGCGTGCGGACGCTCGCGCAGCGCGCGCTCGAAGCCCTCGATCACGTCAGCGGCAACGGTGGCGTCGTTGTTGACCAGCACCATCCATCTCGCTCCCGTCGCAAGCGCGCGGCGCAGGCCCAGATTGTTGCCCCCCGCGTATCCCAGGTTTGCGCCCGCCTCGATCAGCGTCACCTGCGGGAAGCGCTCGCGGATGGCCTGCTGCGATCCGTCACTGGAGCCGTTGTCCACGCACACGATGCCCAGATCGGGGTGCTCCACGCGCGTCAGCGACTCCAGGCAGCGCAACGTGTCCTCGCGCCCGTTCCAGCTGAGCACGACCGCCTGCCAGGCCCGCTCCGCAGCGGGCTCGTGACCCGTCGCAGCGGTCTCCAGGGGGGCGGCTCCGGGGTCGGGGCGCGAGCCGCGTGGAGGGTCGGGCGGCTGGTCCCCGGCGGGGTCGCGCGGTGGGTCGGGAAGTGGCACCGGAGGGTCACGGTAGCCGCTATAGTCGCCCGCTTGCCCCGACCCGCGCCAGCTCCGCGTCGCTCCCGCTGGCGTGGCGGGCGGTGCGCTTCCACGCACTGAGCCGCGCCGCGAGCCGATCCACCTGCCGGGCTGGACAGTAGGTTCTGCCCCCGAACGACGAATGAGCACATGACCGGAACATTCATCTGCGGCTGCATCCTGTTTCCGCTTGTGCTGCTGGCGCTGAGCGCGGGAGGAGGCCTGCTGGTGCGCCGCCTCGGGGCTGGCTGGCTTCCTGGCGGCCTGATCGTCCCCGTCGGCTTCGCGCTGCTGGTCGCCACCTGCTCGTTCGTGACCTACGTCAACTGGCTGGCGCCGGCCGCCGGCTATGTCGCCCTTGCGCTGGCCCTCAGTGGGCTCGCGCTGGAGGCGCGGGCCGGCACGCTGCGAAGACCCCGCCTGGATGGCATCCCGTGGGCGGCGCTCGCCGGCCTTGGCGCCTTTGCGACGATCGCGGCGCCGACGTTGCTGACCGGAACGCCGACCTGGACCGGCTACGCGCGCATCGTCGACATCGGCTTTCAGATGGACTTCGCCCAGCACCTGGCCGACGCCGGATACGCAGCGGTCGGCAACGACTCCTCCTACCACGTCGACGTGCAGAAGCTGGTCGGCATCGGCTATCCCGGAGGCGCCCAGGCCACGCTCGGAGCGACCGCGCGCCTGATCCGAACCGATCTGGCCTGGTGCTACCAGATGTACCACGCGTTCGCGGCTGCGATCGGAGCCCTCGCGATCTACTCTCTGCTCGGGCGGGTTACCGAGAGCCGTCCGCTGCGCGCGATGGCTGCGGCCGTGGCGATCCAGCCCACCGTGCTGTACGCCTACGCCCTGGAGGGCGGAATCAAGGAGCTCACCACCGCTAGTCTGCTTGTGGTCGTGGCCGCGGTGCTCGCTGAGCGGCTACCCGGCAAGGGACCGCGTATGTCGGTGCTGCCGGCAGCGGTGGCCATCGCCGCAGCGACCGCCACCTTCAGCTTCGGCGTCGCGCCGTGGCTCGGCATCCTGCTCGCCGGAACGTGCTTGGTCACGCTCATGTCTGGCCATCGCCTGCGGACGCTCACGAGCTGGGCGCTGCTGGCAGCGCTCGCGATCGTCATCTCGCTGCCCGGTGACATCAGCGCCGTCACGCAGCTGGGCGGGATCGCCAGCAACGCGATCGGGGGCACCATCGATCTGGGCCTCGGCAACCTCTCCTCGCCGGTGCCCGACTGGTCAGCGGCCGGTGTCTGGCTCACGGCCGACTATCGCTTTCCCCTCGTCCATGTGACGATGACCCACCGGCTGGACGTGTTCGTGATCGTGTTCGCGGTGATCGGCATCCTCTTGGCGCTCGGACGCCGCCGCTGGGTGCTGGCCATCATGGGGCTGGCAGCGCCCGTCGCGCTCGCCTACTACATAGCGCACACCACAGCCTGGATCCAGTTCAAGTCCTTCACGATCACGGGCGTGTTCGCGCTCACGCTCGCCTTCGCCGGCGCCGGCGCGCTACGGGAGAGCAGGCGCCGCGGCATCTCGCTGCTGGGCTGGCTCGCCGCGGCTGTGATCGCCGGCGGGGTGCTGTATGGCAACGCCGCCGTCTATCACGACATCAGCCTCGCGCCCGCCGCCCGCTATCACGATCTCGCCGCGGTCGGGAAGCGCTACGCCGGCCAGGGACCCACCCTGTTCCCCGGCTTCGATGAGTATGCCGAGTACTTCCTGCGCGAAGAGCAGGCGACCTCGAGTGTCAACCCGGCACACGGGGATTTCGAGCTGGCTCCCGGCGTAAACGAGCCGGGAGGCATCGGCTACGCGTTCAACCTGAACCAGTTCCGCCTGTCCTATCTGCAGAAGTTCAAGCTCGTCGTCGAACCGCGCAATCCCACAGGCGTCCGCGCACCGAGCAACTGGGATCTCGTGCAGCAGACCAGCTACTTCAACGTGTGGCGCCGCGAGCGCCCGGCCGCGGATGTCTACATCCACTACCCGCTGTCGGGGTTGCCCCACGAGCGAACAACGGAATTCTGCAGCAAGCTGGTGACCAAGGTGCGGCGGGCGGGCGCCGGGGCGACCGTCGCCTATGTGACCTCTCCGGCCGCGGCGGAGGTCACGCCGACGACGGGGAGCCACCCCGACTATTGGAGGGCGGCGGGCACCGAGCTGCGCGCCTATGGCGCCGGCAGCGACAGGATGACCTTCACGCTTTCGCAAGCCGCCACCTACAGCCTGTGGATCGCGGGGACGATAGGGCGGCCGATCAAATTCATCCTCGACGGCCGCTCGGTGGGCACGATCGCCTACGAAGAGCGCTATCCCGACCAGTTCCTTCATATCGGCGTGCGCACCCTGGCCGCCGGAGGGCACACGTTGGTGATCGAGCGTGGCAACGGAAGCCTGCACCCGGGCAGCGGCGATGACCATGAACCCGACGCCCGCGGGCTCGGCTTGATCGTCCTGTCGAGCCGGGAACCCCAGTCTGAGCGCGTGCAGGTGGCTCCTGCGAGCGCGGCGGCACGAGTCTGCAGCGCGCCGGTGGGCTATCAGTGGATCGAGGTGCTGAAGCCGGGCGCGGCACCGCCGGACGCGCTCACGGCCAAGCCCTGAGGCTGGGAGCTAGGCCGGCGCGAGCGCGCTCCGGCGCGACGTCGGTGCGCCGGCCAGCTGATCCAGCCGACGTCGCATCGCCGCCCCCGTCGCCTCTGGTGAGAGCATCCGCGCGATGTCCTGCGCCGCGCGCTCGCCACGCTCCGCGGCCTCCTCGGGATGACTGCACACCCGGCGCATCAGCTCCGCCGCGTGCTCGACGCTGGGCTCCGCCCATTCGCCGTCGGGCGGGTAGATCTCGCAATCCGGGCCCACCCGAGAGATCGTGTAGTCGACCAGATAGCTGTTCTCGCTGTTCATGAAGTCGATGTTGCCCGAATAGCCGGTTCCGATCACGGGCTTGCCGATGGCCATCGCCTCGGCCATCGTCAGCCCGAGGCCCTCGGCCCGGTGCAGGGAGACGTAGCAGTCGCACGCCGCCATCAGCCCGTTCAACTCCTCGCTCGTGAGCGAGCGATCGACCACATGGATGTCGGGGCGCCCGTGGCAAGCCCACAGCACCTCCTCGTCGGCCAGTGGACGCAGCGGGGCGTTGATCGTCTTGATCAGCAGCCGCGGCCCCTCGCCGGGCGCGAACGCGCGCTTGAAAGCCTCGATCAGCCCCACCGGGTTCTTACGCTGGATCGTGCTCAGGTAGTCGAACATGAACAGGAAGAGAAAGCCCTCGGGAACCCCGAGGCGCACCGGGGCAGCCGGCTCGGCCGGCCGTTGGACGGGCGGCGGGAGGGTGATGACCGGCACCGGCGCGACCGCACCGATGTTCTCGGCCATGAACCGCGAGTAGACCCAGATCTCATCGACGAGCGCAAACGCGCGCTGCCAGCGGGGCGGGATGCTGTTCGTCTCCCAGCCCCAGATCCCGATTCGGGGGCCCGCGAAGTAGTCCTCGCCCAGCCGCGCCACGAAGTCCGGCAGCTCGTCGGCGTTGACAGCCACCAGCTCAAAGGCGTGGCCTGCCTCGTGAACGAGGTCCTCGAAGCCGTGCAGGCCGTACTCGGCGGCGAGCGACGCCGGCAGCGCCAGATGGTGCAGTGGCACGCTCGCCGTGCTCACCCGGACGCCGGCCGCCGAAAGAGCCTGGACGTAGCCTCGGGCGGCGGCACCCAGCCCGAGCGTGTTGCCCAGGTAGCCGCTGACGCGCACCGCCAACCCGGACTCCGCCCCGGCAGGCACCACGTCGTCACGGCCAGCCAGCGCCGGCGGTTCGGAACCGGCCTCAGCGACGGCGAGCGCCTCCTGGCCCGGTCGCGGGGGCATGAAGCGATCGAGCAGGCCGAGCTCCTCGCGCCCGAATGCCCAGCACCAATCGATGTACCCGGCGCCGTCGGCGCCGTCCAGGTCCGGGTAGGCGCGCAGCACGTCGGGACGCTCGCGCGCCACGCGATAGAAGATGTAGCGGTTGATGCCGTGCACCGCACCCCATGGCGCGGGTCCCGCGAGCCAGTCGGTGAACGAGCGCGTGCCCTCCTCGCCGAACAGGTCCTCGAAGCCCACTCCGAGCGCCAGCGCGCGCGCGTGCAGCGCCCGCAGGGACTCGTCGTAGACGAGCCCATCGGCGAGGGGACGACCCACGTCGCGACGGTGATCGGTATCCCGCCAGCCCGCCTGCCTGAGCTCCTCGGCATAGCGGATGCACAGCTCGCGCAGGACAGGGGAGCGACTCACCCGGATGCGGCTGGCCAGCGCGCTGAGACGGTAGGGCCGGTCGGGATCAAAGCCGGCGAGATCGAGAAAGCGCAGTGGCCAGCGCCCGTCGACGAGCGGTCCAGCCGGGCCGGACTCGAGCCTCCGCTCGTGCAGGTTCCACATGCTCAGGTTGCAGCCGGGGTCATCCAGGACGGCTGTCCAGAAGCGCGCGGGCGCGAGCTCCAGGTATCGCGCCAGCAGGGACCTGTGCTCCGGTCGCACGGGCCTGTCCCGGCCGTCGAGTGATCCTAGAACCCATTCCAGCCGCTCGACCCACCACGCAAGGAACGCCTCGCTACTGGAGCTCGGTTCGATGGCCATGACGGTCTCGGCGATCCGTCCCGCCCGCTCCAGCTGGAGCCGCGTCGGCTGCAGATCGTCGTAGGGAAGGTCCGTGGTGATCCGTGGCGCGAGCAGCACGCTGTGCGCTGATAGCGCTTGCTCGATCGGCGCCAGGTCACCCAGGATCCAGGCGGTCGGCGGCAGGTGCAGTACCGGACCGGAGTCGCGCTCGGCGTAGACCCGCAGCAGTCGCGGCAGCAACAGCGCGGCCAGGTCCTCCTCCTCGTGGCGGGCGATGAGCAGCTCGACGTCGAGGTCGAGCTGCTCGGCCGCGGAGCGTATGCGCAGCGGCTCCTCGACCTCAGCGGCCCGGTCGGACTCCTCGACGGCCCCCACGAGCACGATGTCGAGCGGCCAATCGGGCTGATGGCGCTCCACCGAGCGGGCGAGGGCCCGCGCCTGCGGCAGCGTGGCCGAGGTGGCCAGTGTGAAGATCTGCATCGACATCGTTACGGAGCGGTGGCGACCACGGCGTAGGCCGGGGACTTGAAGCGGGCGTGCTCGAAGCTATCGAACCCGGGGGCGAAGACGTAGGCCGACTCGAACCCCGCGATCGCGCAGATCGCCAGCGCGACCTCCGGGAATATCGGGTGCTGGTGGGTGAGATCGACCCAGAAGGTCTTCAGTGACGAGACGCGGTGCGGGTTGACCGTCTCCGCGATGAACAGGCCGCCGTGACGCAGCTTGCGAGCAGCGAGCTCGAGCAGCCGGCGCAGCTCCGGCTGAGGGAGGTGCTCGACGAGCTGGGCGGAGAAGATCGTGCCGAGGCTCCCATCCTCCAACGCCTGAAGGTACGCGTTGGCATCGGCCAGCGTCGCGTCCAGGCCGAGCGCCTGGCAGCGCGCCACCATGCCCGGGTCGCTGTCGATGCCGCGTGCGGGAATGCCCTCCTCGGCGAGGAGGGCAAGAAGCTCGCCTCGCCCGCAGCCGATGTCGAGCGCCGGGACGTGGTCGCGGATGAGCGCCACGTATGGACGCTGGGACTCGGCCACGCGCTCGGCGGGTCCGCGGAACAGCTCCTCGAAGCTCACGTAGTCGGAGGCGCCATCGTGGATCAGCGCGCGAGTCGAAAAGCCGAGGACCTCGCCAACCGGTGATTGCAGGCGCTCGAACGGCGCGCCGGCGATGTAGGGCAGCTCGTTGAGCTCCGCGGCGACCGCGGCGATCGGCTCGATCGCTCGGTGGGCCTCCGCGGTCGATGCGTCGACGTCCAGCACTGCACGCCGCAGCGACTCGGCCGTGAGGATGAGCTCGCGAACCAGATCCTCAAGGTGTTCGGTCTGCTCCGTGTAGCGCTCCAGGCGCTCCAGGCCGGCGACGATCGCCTCGTCGATCTCACGCTGGTGGCGAGCCTGGGGGCGCGCGAGCAGCAGCAGTCCCGTCCGCAGCAGCGCGCGCATCCGCTCCGGCCACGAGCGTCTCGGCACGGGCACAGGGCCACGGTCCAGCAGCCTGGCGGCGCGGACAGCCGGTGTGATCTGATGGTCGGCGCTCCTCGGCACGGGCTGACTGGCATTATCGCCCAATGCCGCAAGTCGCCACGCAGACCACCGAGAGGGAAGCTGTGCCAGACGGCGCCCCGCCCCGTCGCGCACGCCGATGAGCTCGAGCGAGCTGAGCCAGACGAGTCGCCCCGAGATCGCCAGAGGCGATCCCTGCGTCGTGGTGGCGACGCCCGAAGGCGGCGAAAGCGTGTACCGCTGCCTCGCCTCCGTGCTCGCCCACACGCCGGGGGACGTGCCCATCGTCGCGATCCTCATGGGCCCCGTCGAGCCGGCGAGCAGGCTGAGCGAGCTGTTGCACGAGCCGAGCACCGATGAGCGCCCGCTGTGGCTGATGCACGCCGGGGCCGGGCGACCGAGTATCGATACGGATGCACTGACCGCAGCGCTCAACCGAGCGCTGGCTCTGCTCGAGCCCGCCGACGTCGTCCTGCTGAGCGAGCCGTGCTGCGTGAGCGAGGGCTGGCTGGCACGCCTGCGGGCCGCGGCTCGGGCGGACACCAACACGGCGACCGCGAGCGCCCTCGCTGACGCCGACACACCGCTCGCGCTGTCCGATGCAGACCGGCCCGCAGCGGACCTGGCGGAGCTCGCCGACAGCCTGGCCGAGCACACGCTCGCGCTGCATCCGCGGCTGAGCCGGGCCGTGGGGCCGTGCGTATATCTGCGCCGCGACGCGCTGGAGCTGGTCGGGTCGCTCGATGAGGCGCTCGAGCTGCGTTGGGCGCTGGAGGTCGACTTCGCCCAGCGCTGCGTGCTCTCGGGCCTGGCCCACGTCGCGGCCGACGATGTCGTGGTCGGCCATCTCGAGCGGGCCGGGCGTGGAGACGCCGACAAGCTCCCCGCGCGACTGCGCGAACGCTACCCATACCTGCCACGGCTCTCCACGGTGGCGACGTCGGGCGTGCTCCTGCGCGCGCTGGAGGCTGCGCGGCGGCCCCGCCCGCGACTGGGGGTCACGATCGACGCACGTGCCCTCGACGGCGCGCTCACCGGGACTCAGGTCCACGTTCTCGAGCTGATCCGCGCGCTCGCGCAGACGGGCGCCCTGCGCCTTCGCCTGATCGTGCTCTCCCACAAGATCGACCAGGCGACGCTGGGTCTGCTGCGGGCCCTGCCCGAGACCGAGGTCCTGGGCGCCGAGGAGGTCGACGAGGCGACGCCCAGGAGCGCCGTCTTCCACCGCCCGCAACAGACGTTCTCACCCGGCGACGTCGAGCTCGCGCTGCGGCTCGGCGAGCGGATCGTGATCAGCCAGCTCGACCTCATCGCCTATCACAACCCGGGCTACTTCCCGGACGCGGAGGCATGGCAGGACTACCGGCGCGCGAGCCGCCACGGCATGTCCGCGGCCGAGCGCGTGGTCGTCTTCTCCGACCACACCCGCCGGGAGCTGCTGTCGGATGCGCTCGTCGAGGATGAGCGCATCCGGATCGTGCCGCCCGGCCTGGACCACCGCTCTATCGGCGAGCCGCTACGGCCGACGGCGCTGGGAGTGGATCCGCCGGCCTTTCTGCTTTGCCTGGGCACCGACTTCCGCCACAAGAACCGGATGTTCGCCCTGCGGCTGCTCGCGTCGCTGCGTGAGCGCCACGGCTGGGAGGGCATCCTTGTGCTCGCCGGCCCGCATATCCCGCACGGCTCCTCGGTCGAGTTGGAGCGCACCCTGCTGGAGGCGACTCCCGAGCTGGGCGCGGCGGTGCGCTACCTCGGATCGGTCAGCGAGCAGGAGAAGGCCTGGTTGATGGGTCACGCGGCGGCGGTGGTCTATCCGTCTGCCTATGAGGGCTTCGGGCTCATACCCTTCGAGGCCGCGTTGAGCGGCGTGCCGTGCGTCTTCGCGCCCCAGGCCTCGCTGGCCGAGGTGGCGCCGGCGAGCACAGCGGCGATCGTGCCCTGGGACGTGGAGCAGAGCGCGGTCAGGGTGCATGCTCTGCTGAGCGATCCGGCTGCTCGCGCGAGCCAGGTGCAGGAGCTCGCCGGCCGCGCGCGCCCGCTGACCTGGGCGAGCGCCGCCGAGGCGCTGGTGGAGGTCTACCGCGAGGCCCTGCTGGCGCCAGTGCGCGACGCGGCCACGCTGAGCCGGGATGCGATGGATCGCGAGCGCAGGGTCACCGCCCTCCACGAAGCCACAGTGCAGATGCTCGAGCGTAGATACGAGACGCTCGTCGCCGAAGTCGGCCCGGCGCGGAGCCTGATCGGCCCGCGCGGCGCGCTGCCCGACGACCTCCAACGCGCGCTGCTGGCGCTCAGCACCCGTCCCGCGCTGAGTCGACCGCTGTTCGGCGCGCCGGCCCGCGCGTTCGCGGCGGCACGTGCCGTGGATCGCGCACGGCGCCGGATGCGCCGCGCAGGCTGAGCCGACACGGCACCCCTCGTCGCTACCCTCCAGTGATCGTGTCACCCGCCAACACAGCTGCTTCCGGACGCCCGGCACTGGCCGCCCAAGGAGTCCACAAGTGGTTCAAGATCCCCGAGGAGCGCAGCCACACCCTCAAGGAGCGGGCACTGCACCCGCTGCGCCGCTCGCGCCACGAGCAGCTGCACGCCCTGAAGGACATCTCCTTCGCGGTCGAGCCGGGGGAGTTCTTCGGGATCGTCGGCCGTAACGGCAGCGGCAAGAGCACGCTGCTGAAGTGCCTGGCCGGCATCTACCGCGCCGACGATGGGAAGATCTGGTGCAACGGGCGGATGTCGACGTTCATCGAGCTCGGCGTCGGCTTCAACCCCGACCTGGCCGCCTACGACAACGTCGCACTGAACGGCATCATGCTCGGCCTCTCTCCCCGCGAGGCGCGTGCGCGTTACAAGCGCGTGATCGAGTTCGCAGAGCTCGAGGAGTTCCAGGACCTCAAGCTCAAGAACTACTCCTCCGGGATGCACGTGCGCCTCGCCTTCTCGGTGGCGATCCAGGTCGACGCCGAGATCCTGCTGATCGACGAGGTGCTGGCCGTGGGCGACGCCGCCTTCCAGCAGAAGTGCTTCGACGTCTTCAACCGCATGCGCGAGGAAGGACGCACGATCGTGTTCGTCACCCATGACATGGGCGCCGTGACGCGCTTCTGCCATCGTGCGATGCTGCTCGAGCGCGGCGAGGTGGTCGGCATGGGCGATCCGCGCGACGTGGCCGACCGCTACCTGGAGATCGCCTTCGGGCGCGCGGTCGGCTACGACGACCCCGACGTGGGCAGCGCTCGCATGGGAGATGGCGCCGCCCGCGTGAGCGACGTGTGGCTCGGGGAGGATCGCACCGAGCGCCTCGCCGTCGCGCCCCAGTCCGAGCCGCTGACGCTCAAGGTGCTCGTCGAGTTCAACACCGAGTTGACCGATCCCGCGATCAGCATGACGCTGCTCAACGAGCAGCGTCAGCCCGTGGTCGTCGCGAGCACCACCGAAGATCAGGAGCAGACCGGCAACTTCCAGGCGGGCGAATGGGCGGTGTTCGCCTTCTCCTTTCACAACATGCTGGCTCCCGGCCGCTACCACACGATCCTGACGATCAGCCGCCGTGGCGAGGGCCTCGACGTCATCGACCGCTTCGCGGGCGGGCTGTCGTTCGTCGTCTCCGGCGCCACCGCGAGCGGTGGAATGGTCGAGATACCGGTGCAGACGGAGATCAGCCGCGCAGGGATCCTCTCGGCGGGCGAGATCCAGGGGATCGAGGGGTCCCGGGCGGCCGGAGGCGCGCGATGAGCATGCCCGCGCTCTCAGAGCCGCTCGGGCAGCCGATCCGTGGCCCGCGCGCGTTGAGCGACAGCTGGCCGCGCTTCTGGCAGCTCGCCTACAACATCGCGCTCAGCGAGTTCAAACTGAAGTTCTTCGGCTCGGCGCTCGGCTACCTTTGGCAGGTCATGCGGCCGTTGCTGCTGTTCGGCGTGCTGTACGTGTTCTTCGTCCTGATCTTCAAGGTGGACAAGGGTGAAGGCGCAGCGGCGCACTACTACGGAGCCCAGCTGCTCGGCTCGATCGTGTTGTTCACCTTCTTCGGCGAAGCCGCCAGCGGGGCTGTGCGCAGCGTCGTGGACCGCGAGAACCTCGTTCGCAAGATCCAGTTCCCCAGACTGGCGATCCCGATCTCGGTGGTGCTGCTCGCGCTGTTCAACCTGGGCCTGAACCTGATCGTGGTCATGATCTTCGCGCTGGTCTCCGGCGTCAGACCGATGCTGAGCTGGCTGGAGCTGCCGTTGATCATCGTGATGCTGACGCTGCTCGCCACCGGCGTGGCCATGCTGGTCTCGGCGCTGTTCGTGAAATTCCGCGACATCCAGCCGATCTGGGAAGTCGTCTCGCAGATCCTCTTCTACTCCTCGCCGGTGATCATCCCCGTTGAAACCGTGCGGAAAAAGCTCGCGGATGGGCGCCTTGTGAAGGTGGTGAGCGGCAACCAAGTGCATTACGTCCATAAGGACGTCGGGCTCTACCACTTCCTCTATCACATCTACACGCTCAACCCGCTGGTGACCATCTTCCAGCAGTTCCGTCACGCCATGATCAATCGCGCCACCTTCAGCGCCGGCCAGGCGCTCGGCAGCTGGGCGGCGCTGCTCGAGCCGCTGGCGCTCGTGGCGGCGATCTTCGCGCTCGGATTCTGGGTGTTCAACCGCGAGGCGCCCCACATCGCCGAGGATCTCTGATCGGCGCATGAATCTCTGCTTGGCCTGCCGCGAAGTCACAGCGGACAGCCATGGCGGCCTGGCCCGCTCCATGTGCGACCTTGCCGAGGCGCTGGTGCAGGAGGGTCACTCTGTGCATCTGATGACCGATATCTCAGACGCTCCGACACGCGAGCTGCACGGGGTCTCGATCAAGAGGCTGCCCATCCCGCCGGCGTCGGGGCCATGCGCCGGTGCAGCGCCTGAGAGCGCTTCTCACAACCTGATGCACGCCGCCGCCGTTTATCGTGAGGTGAGGCGAACGCACGAGTACGAGCGGCCCGTCGACGCTGTGCTCGCACCTCTGTGGCGCTCGGAGGGCGCGGTCTGCCTGCTGGACGATCGCTTTCCGACGATCATCTCCTGCATGACGTCCCTGCGGACGCTGACCGAGATCGATGGTGCGTATCGTCTGCTGCCGGACATCGCGGAGCGGCTGTCACTCGAGCGCGAGGCACTCGCTCGCAGCCGATACCTGCACGGCCTCACCGAAGCCGTGCTGGGCAAGACGATCGGTGACTATGACCTTCATCCGGACGCGACCGCGGTGATCGGACGCGGCCTGCGTGACCGCAGCGGGCTCGAGGCGGGGGATGCGAGCGTTGACTCAGCCGCGCACGTCCTGTTCGTGGGGCGCATCGAACGCCGTAAGGGCGTCGATACGTTGCTTGCGGCAGCGCGCGAGCTCCTCGACGATGGCGTTGCGGTCGACTTTACGCTCGCGGGGCCGAACGCCGATCCGAGCTTCCGCGATTCGTTCGAGCGCGAGGCGGGGGAGCGGCCGCGGCTGCGCGCAGCCGTTCGCTTCACCGGTGCGGTATCCGATACAGAGCTTCAGCAACTGTATGCCGACTGCGACATCGTCTGCGTCCCGTCGCGTTACGAGTCGCACGGCGTCGTGCTGATCGAGGCGATGATGTTCGGCAAGCCGATCGTGACCTGCGACGCGGGTGGGATCGGCGAGGTCGTCCAAGCGGGCCGCGACGCACTCGTCTCACCACCGGAGGATGCCGCGGCGCTGGCCGCGTCACTGCGCCATCTGTTGGTGAACTCGAAGCTGCGAGCAGAGCTGGGCCGCGGCGCCCGGCAGACCTATGAGCGGCGCTTCGACGCGCGGGCGGTCGCCCGCCGGATGCAGTCGTTCCTGGAAGGCGTGATCGCGGTGCACAGAGGTGCCGCCGATGCCTCGGCGGGCGTGAGCGGACGACTGCAGGGACTCCTGCGCGACGTGCTGGCGATCGCTTCGGAGAACGCCAGCGCACTCGCCGGCGAACTGCTCGACCCGCCCGCCGCGGCCCGGCAGACGTGGGCGCAGGGCTCTGGTCCGGGTTGAGGAGATGGCGGTGACCGGGCTCAAGCTCCCCTCGATCGAGCGCAGCCGCGAGGAGATCCTCGAGGCGATCGGCTCGCCGGCGGACCTGACGCTGGTGCTGGGTGCGCGGGGCATCGGCGACGAGCTGGTGGCCGCCGGCGTCAGGCGGCTGCTCGCCGGGGCGGCATATCGCGAGCTCGATCTCGCCGAGCTGTGCGGCGCCTCTGGCGACACTGCGCTGCTCGCGGGCGGCGGAGCTTTCTGCCGTCCGCACATTGCGTTGACGTCACGGTCGCTCGCCGTTGCGGAGATGCGTTTCAAGCGCGTGATCGTGTTGCCATCCTCGTTTGATGGCAACGACGAGGACGTCCGGCGGGCGCTGGCCCGTACGACTGCCACCGTCTTCTGCAGCGAACCCGGCTCGCAAGAACCGATCGCGTCCGTGTGTGACGCGCGCCTGGCGCACGATTGCGCGTTCTACTTCGACTTCACCTCCCACGTCCAGAGCGGCAGCGGCGTGCTGAACGCCTTCCGCAGCGACGGCGGGGACACATTTCCGCTCCCGCCGGACAACGACGACATCTCGCTGACCACGCCGGACCTGGCGGCCTGGCTTTCAGCGATCGCCGCCCATGAGCTGGTGCGCACGGATCGCGTCCACGTGATGATCGCGGCAGCGCTGATGGGCAAGCGCGTCGAGTACCCCCCGTCTCGCCACGACGAGCTCGACTCGATGGCCGAGGAGGTGCTGGGCGGCTACCCCGTGGCTCGGATCGACGAGAAGCCTCGAGGCGATGTCCGCCCGCAGCCGGCCGCGCTCGATCCCGCGGCGCAGCAAACGCTGCATCAGCTGCGCGAAGCCGCGCTCGCGATGCCGGCGCCGCGCCCGAGCGGCCGCTCGCCGGTTCCCCGGATCACCGCTGTGGTACTGACTCGCGATCGGCCCCGGCTTGCACGTCGGGCGCTCGACTCGCTCGAGCTCGGCGATACGCCGCTACGCGTCCTCGTGATCGACAACAACTCCGCACCCGCGGCTGCGCGCGGCCTGGCTGCCGAGTGCGCCGCTCGCGCCCATGCGCGGCTGGTGCGCTCGGATCGCAACCTCGGCTGCGCAGGGGGACGTCAGCTCGGATCGCGTTTGGCGGACAGCGAGCTGGTGCTGTTCCTGGACGACGACGCCGAGCTCCTGCCCGGCGCGCTCGAGCACATGCTCGCCGAGCTCGACGCTCACCCGGATGCCGGCGCCGTGTCCGCGACGGTTGTCACGGCCGAGGGGATCGTGTCTCACTCGGGCGGCTCGATCGAGTTGACGGACGAGATCGCGAGCTTCGCCCTGATCGGCGCTGACCTTCCGTTCGCACCTGCCGCCCTGCCTCCCAGTGGCCCGGCCGGGTGGGTTCCCGGCGGCGTGCTTCTCGTGCGGCGCAAGCTGCTGGAGGAGTTTCCGATCGACGAGCGGATGTCGGCGTACTTCGAGGACAACGAGTGGTGCTACCGCGTCTCGCTCACGCGCCCCGGCAGCTTTCGCCGGTCGCGAGAGGCGCTCGCGCTCCACCAGCTGACTCCGAAGCAGGCACACGGTCCAAGCTTCCCCGCCCGCTCGCTCGCCGTCGAGCTGCTGGGCGCATACGCGCGCTTCTACGAGCGCCACCGCGTCCTGATGGGACCGTGGCTCTTCTACCTCGTGCCGGAGCTCCGTGCCGGCGACGGAACCTGCGATCTCGCCGGCGCGCGCGTGCTGATGGAGCTGGTGACCGCCAAGGGCACCGACTGGACGTTGATGGCCTGGATGAACGGAGAGCTGACGGGGCTCCTGACTGCGCACCGCCGGCAGGCAGATCTGCGGGCGGCCGAGGATGCGCTCGAGCGGGTAGGCGCAGAGAACTCGCGGCTCGAGCAGGCAGTCTCCTCACAGGAGGAGACCATCGCCTCGCAGGAGAAGGCCATCGCCCTCCAGCACTCGAGTCACGACGCGCTGTGCCGCGAGCTCGAGCAGACGCGCGCGGAGAACGCGCGGCTCGAGCAGGCAGTCTCCTCGCAGGAGGAGACCATGGCATTCCTGCACTCGCGCCACGACACGCTGTGCCGCGTCGAGCAAGGCGGCTGGTGGCGGCTACGGGGGCATCTGCTGCCGGTTCTGCGCCTGGCTGGCTGGCTGCGCGCGCTCCGTCGTTGACGCTCGCCGCTCGCGAGCGTTGGCAAGGTGGATCGCCGAGCCACTCCAGCTCAGCGTCTCTCGGAAGCGGGGATCTCCGGCGCAAGCTCTCCACCGAGCGCCATCCGCCGCGAAGCGGCAACCCGTTCGAAGAACGCCTCGAGCGCGTCGATGCGCAGCTCCCACGCGTAGTCCTGGGCCGTCTCGATACCCGCCTGGCCGAGCTGCGCGCGCAGCTCGGGGTCGGCGAGCAGGCGTGCGAGCGCGGCACTGATCGCGCGAGCGCTCGCCTCCGGCATCAGGCAGTTGACGCCGTCTCGGCAGAAGTCGCGGTTGCCGTGCGCGTCGGTGCACACCACGGCGGCGCCGGTCGCCATCGCCTCCAGCGGCGGCAGCGCGAAGCCCTCGTGGGTGGAGCTCTGTACGAACACGGTCGCCTGACAGAACAGCTCGTTGACCTGCTCGTCCTCGGGGGAGGTGACGTAGCGCATGCCGGGATCGCAGGCGAGCTCCGGCTCGATCCCGAACAGGCACAGCTCGGGACGGGGCTTCTTCAGCGCCCGCCAGGCAGCGAGCGTGAGGGGCAGGTTCTTCAGCGGGTTGGCGCGCCCCAGCGCGAGCACCATGTCCTCGCGGCGCGCCACGTCCTCGCGTGGGCGGAACGTCTCGAGGTCGATTCCCGGCGGGATCAGCTCGGCGTCGAGGCCGAGCTCGCGCAGGCGGTCGCGGTTCCACGAGGAGATCGTCATGTAGCGGAACTCCGGCCGGTAGGAGTCGAGCACCGCGTGACGGGCGCGCTCGTGGTCCGGGTAGTAGGAGGTCTCGATGTCCTGGACGAAGTACACCGGGATGCCGCGCACGATGCTCGCGCGCCACACCGCCATGGCTGTTTTCCACCACGTCGCCACCTTGATCGCATCGACCCCCGCGAGCGCGTCGGCGAGCTCGTGATAGTTGGCGAAGCTGTGCACCGGCACGCGCAGCGGAAACCAGTCGGGGGGATCCCCGAGCGTGTACAGCGACACGTCGTGGCCGCGCGAGGACAGGCGGTTGAGGTGCTCGAAGACGTCGCGATGCCCGCCGCCGACACCGGTGTCTTCGGTCACGTAGGCGATCCGCAGCCGGCCGTCATCGGCGACGCCGTCGCCCGTGCGCGCGCTCACCGAGCGCGCATCGAAGAAGGCCGACCAGCGCTCCCAGAACAGCCGCTGGGAGTCCCGCTCGCGCTCGCCCAGCTCGGTGCCGCGCGTGACCGACTCGTGGTGGATGAGCTGGGCCGCCGGGAAGTAGAGCACGCGAAAGCCGGCCTGCCACGCGCGCAGGCACCAGTCGACGTCCTCGTAGGCCATCGGGTAGCGCTCGTCGAACAGGCCGATGCGCTCGATCAGCTCGCGGCGCACGTACATGCATGCGCCGGTGAGGGCGAGCGCTGGACTCGACAGCGCGGCCGGGCCCCAGCCCGGGGGCTTGAACCGGTAGCGGTGGTCGAACCACTCGGGCTGATCACGGTTGCGCACGGTCCCACCGAACTGGATACGTCCGTCGGGATACTGCAGCTGTGCGCCGACGATGCCGATGTCCGGGTGGTGGTGGGCCGCGTATTGCAGGCACTCGAGCCAACTCGGCAGAGCCTCGGTGTCGGAGTTCAAGACGACGACATCGCGCTCGGGATCGCTGGCCCGCAGCCCGCGGTTGACGTTCGCGGCGAAGCCCGTGTTCTCCTCGGAGGCGACCAGGAGGTCGATCCCCTCGATCTTGCGCAGCTCGGCGAGGTGCTGCGGGCCGCTGCGGTCGTCGGCGACGATCACGCGCGCCATGCCACGGGGGACGGTCTTGCGGATGCTGCGCACCAGCGTGCGCACGTGCTCGGCGTCGCGGTAGCTGGGGATGACGATGTCCACCGGTCGGCCGTGCTCGCGATACCAGATGACGGCTTCACGCAGTTCCCCGTCGCGTGCATGCGTGCGCAGCCGCATGTGGCGCTCCAGTGGAGTGAAGCGCAGCGGGAACGTGAGCAGCCGGAACAGGATCGTGCGCAGGCCGTAGTCCCGGTAGGTGAGGTAGATCCGCCGCCTGAGGTTCGAGAAGACGCCCTCGGGCCGTCCCTCGGTGGGATTGGAGCTCATATGGTGGGAGTGTCGTCGATCATGGGCGTGATCTCGCCATCCAGGTTCACGGGCGCGAAGCCGGCGCGGCCCTCCAGCGAGAGCACGCGCCGTGCGGGCGCGGGCAGGCGGCCCGCGCGCGAGCCCAGCAGCGCGCCGGCGCGAGACGCGACATGGTGGCGGGCGACCGCGGCGAGCGTCGCCCGGCGCCGGGCAGCTGAGGCGCCTTCGACGATCAGCTCGCGCCGTGACTGGGCGAGCACGCCGCGCAGCTGGCCGAGGAGATGCGCGGGCGAGGCCGGCTCGCGCCAGCCGTAGACCTCGCGCAGCCCCCGCCACTCGTCGAAGCAGCGTCGGACCTGCTGCACCGTGGTGTAGTCGTGGGAGTGCACCACGGCCGCCTGCGGCAGGTATGCCTTGGCGAAGCCCGCGCGCAGCATGTCGATCGCCAGCACCCGGTCCTCGGCGTAGGCGACCTCGCGGAAGGGCACCCGCTCCCAGGCGGCTCGCGCCACGCAGGCGTTGGCGTCGGTGAAGAAGCCTCGCCGTCCGATCAGCTCGACCGCGGGCAGCGAGCGCTCGCCGCGCTCCAGGCGCTCGACCTGCGGGCCGCCGTCGGGGGACAGCGAGGCGAACCAGCGTTCCAGCTCGATGCGCACCGGCGCCGAGGCGTCGGGCCGCGGACAGTAGGGCCCGTAGGCGATCGCCACGTCGCCCGCCAGCTCAAAGCCCTCCAGCAGCCGCGCCAGCCAATGCTCGTCGGCCGGCTGGGAGTCCTGCGTGAGCAGCGCCACGTGCCTGCCCGCGGCTGCGGCCATCAGCCGGTTGCGCACGCCCCCGTGGGTGAAGCGCTCGGGCTCCACTGCGATCACCCGCGCCCCGTGATCGCGCGCCAGCTGCAGCGACCCGTCGGTAGAGCCCGAGTCGCACACCAGCAGCTCGTGCTCGATCGTCTGCTCGGCAAGCGCCGCGAGCACTCCCGCGAGCAGCTCGCCGCCGTCGAGGACCGGGATCGCCACGCTCACCTCAGACATGCGGGCGGACCGGGACACAGGCGTCATGCATAGAAGGAGGTCAGGGTCAGCAGTTGGGAGGCGTAGCTGAGGGCCAGCATCGCCACCACCAGCGCGACGCCCGCGGTCAGCATCCAGCGGCGCCCGAACGCGTGCAGCGCCCCCGCCACGAGCACCGCCACGGGGCCGATCGCCGGGAAGGCGTAGCGACCGAACTCGGCGATCACCCGCCGCGGGGTGTTCGTGTAGTAGGCCGCCTCGAAGCCCATGACGACCGCCACGGGCATGGCGATCAGCGCCGCCAGCTCCAGCGGGTGGCTGCGCACCCAGCCCCACTCGCGGCGCGCCGCCCACACGCCGGCGGGCACCGCGAGCACCATCGCCAGGAAGATCACCACGTACAGCCGGTGGGGGAAGAACACGTCATACCAGCCGAACGCCCCCCAGCCGCGTTCGACGAAGATCACGAACGCGGGGTCCTTGAACAGCAGCAGGCCCGCGTGGGTGGGGAGCGGGAAGTAGCGCGTCATGAACGGCAGCCGCGGCAGCAGCGCCTGCCACAGGTAGGACAGGTAGCTGGGGATGTGGTGGAGCGCTTCGCTGGCCGCGCTCGCGTTGGAGCTGATCGCCGCCGAGCCGCTCGCCGCGGAGGACGGTTGCAGGCTGCTGAGCACCAGCGTCGAGAGCTCCGCCATCAGCACCGCGCCCAGCGCCAGGCCGAGCCACCCCAGCAGGTCGGCCCTGGCGTGACGGCGCCACAGCGACGCGATGAACACCAGCCCGGCCACCGGGTAGAGCGAGAGCCCGGTGCCCTTGACGATCGGCAGCGCCACCAGCAGCGCGCCCGTGAGCAGGCCCCACGGGATCGTGATGCCGCGGCGCAGCATCCGGATCAGCAGAAGCTCCAGTCCGGCAGCGGCCGCGTTGACGCCCACGTCGTTGTTGACCAGGCCCGAGACGAACCCGTACATCGGCTGGTAGGCCACCAGCAGCGCCGCCAGGACCGCCAGCCACGGCCGGCCCGGCGCGAGCTCGCGCGCGAGCAGGAACGTGAACAGCGCCACGAGCGCGCCGATCAGCGCGGAGCTCAGGCGCATGAGCGTCAGCTGGGAGAAGATCGAGCCGCCCCGGGTCAGCAGGTAGGCGGGTGACAGCGCGAGGTAGTACAGCGGTCCGTGCACGGCCGAGGTGGTGTAGCCGCCGCCGTCGTCGCGGCGGGGATGGAGCCTGGCCGTCTGTCCGCGGTAGGCACTCTGCGCGGAGGACAGCCACGGCGCCCGCGTGTCGCCGAGCTGATGGTCGCTGAGGAAGCTCGTGTCCTGGAGGGCCAGGCGCTCCGCGCTCGACCAGGCCTGGCGCGGCCCGGCGGCGTCGTGACTGGGGCCCTGGCCGCGCTCGACCAGCGACTGCACGTAGGCATAGTGGTCGACCTCGTCCGGCCCCTGGAAGACGGGCGTGATCAGCGCCCAGCTGCAGGCGTTGACAGCCGCGATCGCGAACAGCCACGCCCCCATCCGCCGTCCCCGCCCGGCGACCGCCAGCGCGAGGCAGCGCAGCGCGAGCACGGCTGCAGCTGGCAGCACGAGCAACAGCAGCAGCGGATAGGTCCAGGCTCCGATCAGCCCCGGCCGGAACAGGGCGGCGCGGTGGAAGATGGCTCCCGCCTGCTGAATCAGGCCGCGGCTGGAGCCCGCCGGCGGCAGGTACCAGACCGCCACGGCCAGCGGCAGCGACGCGCCCTTCAGCGTCGCCCGCGACGGCACCCGCAGCGTCAGCTTGGTGCCGCCCCACTGCACCGGGCCGTCCGAGCTGACGCACAGCGAGGCGGGGCTCGCGACGGGGCTGGCCGGGGTCCGTGGAATCGGGAAGTCGGCGTCGCTCTGCCCGGCGCCCGCAGTGGGCATCGCGGGCAGATCGGAGCGGACCGTGCGCCCGGCCTCGCTCAGTTGCAGGTGCAGCGCCGGGCGGGTGCTCGTCGGCGAGCTGACCCGCAGGCGCACGAACGCGCTCTGCGCGGGCAGCTCCAGGCCGCCGACGCACAGGGGCGCGGTGGCGGTGCTCTGCGCGAGGTAGCTGACCGCCTCGACGCTGTTGGTGCCCGTGAAGTAGGAGCGGGGGCGCACGCAGTAGTAGGCCGTCAGCGCCACCAGCGGCACGGCCGTCAGCGCGGCCACCCGCCACACGCGAGGCTCGCCGGCGAACACGGCCGCCAGCATCCGGCCGACGCGAGCCACCCTCAGCGCCGGCGCAGACCGAGAATCGACAGCAGGAACGAGGAGAAGAAGATCTGGATGCCGACGATGATCAGAGAGGCGGCGATGACGGCGAGGCGTTCGTCGGCGAGCGACCCCAGCCCATGCGAGACCCAGGTGCCGACGATGATCCCGCCCATCACGATGCCGAGGAGGGAGAAGACCCCTCCTAGCAGCAGCCCGTGCTCCAGGCGAAAGCGCGCCCGCATCTGGTCGAACCACGGGTCCTTCTCGCCCATGAAGTAGGTGCCGTAGGCATGCGCGCACAGCCCGAGCGCGAGGACCTGCGTGCCGACGATCATCAGCAGCGCGCCGCCGATCAGCGTATGCAGACCCCAGGCGCGGCCGAAGAAGCTCAGGCCGGCCCCAACGAGCACCACGATCAGCGTGCCAACCCCCGCGAGCGCAGCGCCGGGCACGATGAAGAGGTGGTTCGGGCTGTGGACGAGCAGGAAGCGCAGGTGGCGCCAGCCGTCGCGGAAGCTGGAGAGCTTGCTCTCCCCGCCGCGCGGGTGGTACTCGATCGGGAGCTCGGCGATCCGCAGGTGCTCCTTCGAGGCCCTGATGACCATCTCCGAGGCGAACTCCATGCCGGTGGTGCGCAGGTCCAGGCGCGGCAGCACCTCGCGCCGCACGGCGCGCATGCCACAGTGGGCGTCCTTGACGCCCGTCCGGAAGAACAGGTTGAGCAGCCCGGTGAGGATCGGATTGCCGACGTAGCGGTGCAGCCACGGCATCGCGCCCGGCTGGATGTTGTCCATGCGGTCGCCGATCACCATCTCGGCGCCCTCCTCCAGAGCTGAGACGAAGCGGGGGATGTCGTTGAAGTCGTAGGTCAGGTCGGCGTCGGCCATCACGATGTAGCGCCCCTTGGAGGCCGCGAAGCCGGCGAGGTAGGCGCTGCCGTAGCCCCGCCTGCGCTCGATCACCACGCGTGCGCCCGCCTGTTCTGCCAGGCGCGCGGAGTCGTCCTCGGAGTCGTTGTCCGCGACCACCACCTCGCCCGGCACGCCCATCCGCGCGAGCGCCGCCAGCGCGGCGGTGACGCACGGCTCGATGTTCTCCGCCTCGTTCAGGCAGGGGATCACGACCGACACCAGCAGCGCCTGCGCGTCCCTGGGCTCCAGCGCTGAGGGTGTGCTTGTGTGGGCGAGTGTGCTCATCGGCTGGGGCCGCTCGGGGGTCCGCTCTGCGCCGGGCGGGTGCAGGACTATCCGGTTATAACGCTCCGAAGGGCGGAAAGTGACGCACGAGCAGGCGGCGCATCGGCGAGATGAGATGCTAGCGGGATGCGCATCTGCGTCATCTACGACTGCCTCTACCCGTACACGGTCGGCGGCGGCGAGCGCTGGTATCGCAATCTCGCCGAGCGCCTCGCCGCGGAGGGGCACGAGGTCACCTACCTGACGCTGCGCCAGTGGAAGCGCGGTAGACAGGTTGAAATCGACGGCGGTGTTCGCATCGTCACCGCCGGACCGCGCATGGCGCTGTACACGGCCGACGGACGGCGGCGCATCCTGCCCCCGCTCGTCTTCGGCCTCGGCGTGTTCTGGCACCTGCTGCGCCACGGGCGCCGCTATGACGTCGTCGACACCTGCTCCTTCCCCTATTTCTCCCTGCTCGCCGCCGCCGCACTGCGGCCGCTGATGCGCTTCGAGCTGGTGGTCGACTGGTTCGAGGTCTGGAGCAGCGCCTACTGGCGCGAATACCTGGGAGACGCCGGCGGGCGCATCGGCGGGCTCGTCCAGCGCCTCTGCGCGCACGTGCGCCAGCGGGCGTTCTGCTTCTCCGAGCTCCATGCGCGCCGTCTGCGCGAGGAGGGCCTGCGCGGTCCGGTGACAGTGCTGCGCGGACTCTACGCGGGCACGATCGAGCCGCCCGCACCGGAGCCCGTCGACCCGCTCGTGCTGTTTGCCGGGCGCCTGATCCCCGAGAAGCAGGTGTCGCTCGCGGTGGCCGCGATCGCGCTCGCCGCCGAGCGGATTGAGGGGCTGCGGGGGGAGATCCTCGGTGAAGGGCCGCAGCGTGCGGCGCTCGATGAGGCAATCGTCGAGCACGGTCTCCAGGACACCGTCCTGGCCCTCGGCTTCGCCGAGCCCGAGACGGTCGACTCGGAGATGCGACGCGCGATGTGCATGCTGCTCACCTCGCGCCGCGAGGGCTACGGCATGGTCGTCGTCGAGGCCGCCGCGCGGGGAACGCCGAGCATCGTCGTCGCCGGCGAGGACAACGCCGCCACCGAGCTGATCGTCGAGGGGGTCAACGGCACGATCGCCGAGCGCTCCGATCCGCAGTCGGTCGCCGACGCGATCGTCCGCGTCCACGGCGCCGGGCTCGCGCTGCGCCGGAGCACCGCCGGGTGGTTCGCCGAGAACGCCGAGCGGCTCTCGCTCGAGCATTCGCTGCGAGTCGTGCTGCGGATCTACGCGGGTGAATCGGGCGAGCGCGACTCGCGATCCTCATAGCTCGTCAGCGCAGCGATGTCCTCGAGGTCTCGCGGACGCCCCGCCGCATGCTTCATGCGGATCAGGTCGTCTCGGTCGACGAAGTTGATGCGCTCGCCGCCGACCTCAGCCGGGACGGCACGACCGCGCATCGCCACCCACGACCTCGCGCCCTTGAGCGCGGCCACATCGGTCCAGACGTCGAGGCCACCGGCGCGAGTGGCGAGTCCGAAGTTGGCGCCGTCGCGCAGGTGCGCCGGATCGGTTGGGTCAATCCCGAGCAGATCCGCGTCGACACCCTTGAGTCGTGCGCGCAGCTCTCTGAGGGCCGCTGCGAGATTCTGGAGGTTGCTCTCCGCGGGTGCCACGAGGACGTCGACATCCTGGGTCGTGCGCACGTGTCCATACGCCTGCACGGCGACGCCGCCGATGACCATGTAGTCGACCTCGTGCCTGTTGAGGGTGCGAAAGATCTCGAGCGGATCGGTCGGTGCATCGTCGGGCACGTCGCTCGGCTCGGGCCTCGGCGGCCGTCGGCCGAGCGGATTCATCGCTCACCGCGAAGCGCCGCGCCGGCCAGCTGCGCGCCGAAGCGGTTCCATGCGAGTGAGCGCTCGAGCCGCTCATTCATCGTCTGCGCGCGCGAGTCGGCGAGATGATCGGCGTCGAAGTCAGCCGCCATCGGACGCGCGGTCAAATCGAGCTGCTCGCCCATCACGGCAAGCAGCCGCCGCAGGGTGTCGACCGATGGGGACTGAATGTCGCGCTCGATCCGGCTGATCGCGTTCTGGGAGGTCCCCGCGCGCACTGCCAGCTGCGCCTGGGTGATGCGGTGGCGTCGACGCACCGAACGGACGAGCGTGCCCGGGGTCATGATTCATAAATATACCGTATTGGGTGTCCCATGTCGGGACGCCTGTCGAGGAGCATCGCGAGCGACGACATCAGAGCGACCCCAGCACCCGGGCGTAGCTCTCCAGTGTCAGGCGTGCGGTCTGCTCCCATGTGAACCGCGCCGCCTGCGCGTTCCCCAGCGAGCGCAGGCGCTCGCGCAGCGCCTCGTCGCCGAGCAGACGGAGCAGCGCCTCCGCGATCGCCCGCTCCTGCCACGGGTCGAACAGCAGCGCCGCATCGCCCGCGACCTCGGGCAGCGAGGAGGCATTCGAGCACGCCACCGGGACGCCCCGCGCCATCGCCTCGAGCACGGGCAGCCCGAAGCCCTCATACAGCGACGGGAACACGAACGCCGAGGCGATCGCCCACAGGCCCTCGAGCTCCGCGGCCGAGACCCAGCCCGGCAAGCGGACGCTGTCGGCGAGTCCGAGCGCGTCCGCGCGCGCGCGCAGCTCGGCCTCGTGAGGGGTCCCGTAGCCCGGCAGCACGAGCACGGGACGGTCCTCGGCCGGCATCCGCGCCAGCGCGCCGATCAGCGCGAGCAGGTTCTTGTGGGGCCGCTTCGCCGAGAGGCTGAGCAGCACCCGGCGCCCGCCGAGCGCCAGGCGCGCGCGCACCTCCTCCTCGGGCATCGGCGCCTGGCGCCGCACCGCGCCGAGGCCCAGCGGGACGACGTCGATGCGCTCGGACGCGACGCCCACGAGCTCGATCAGATCGCGGCGCGTGCTCTGCGAGTCGACGATCACCCGGTCCGAGCGCCGCGCAGCCAGCGGCACCAGCACCCTCATGCCCTTCTCGCGGATGCCCGCGTGGGCCTCCGGGAAGCGCGCGTAGATCAGATCGTGGACGGTCACCACGCGTCGAAAGCGCCCCCACACGGGCGCCGTGCTGGCCATGCTGTGCATCAGCCGCACTCCCGCCCGCGCGCCCGCCGCCGGCAGCAGCGCCTGCTCGCCCAGCACCCACTGCACGCGGTTGCGCGCGCTCACCGGCACGGTCACCGCCGGCAGCAGCTCGCCCCACGGACCGCCCCCGGCCGCTGCCGCCTCGCGGTTGACGAACGCCGTGAAGCGCATGCCCGCGGGCGCCGCCGCGAGCATCGCCGGAATCAGCTCGCGCGCGGCCACCTCCATGCCGCCCGTCTCGCCCGGCACCAGGAAGATCAGGTTCAGGCCGATATGAGGCTGGCGCGCGGGCAACGAGGGACAGGCTAGTGCCATCGCTCCGGGGCATCGCACGCCGCCAATACGATGAGGCGTCATGCCTCCCTCGATCGATGTGGTGATCGTCGCCTACGGCCGCTACCAGCTGACCGACAGCTGCCTGCGCCATCTGCGCGCGCAGACGGTCGCGCATCGCGTGATCCTCGTGGACAACGGCTCGACCGACGACACCCGCGCGCGCGTTCGCGCCGAGTGGCCGGACGTGCACGTGGAGAGCTTCGACGAGAACCGCGGCTTCGCGGAGGCGTGCAACCGCGGCGTGGCGGCCGGCTCCGGCGAGGTGGTGGTGCTGTTGAACAACGACGTGGACGCCCGCCCCGACTTCCTGGAGCGACTGGTGGCGCCGCTGGCGCAGGACGCCCAGGTGGGCTCGGTGGCGGCGCTGATGCTGCAGCCCGGCGAGCGGCTGATCGACAGCGCGGGCCTCGTGGCCGACGGGGCGCTGGGGTGCTTTCCGCGCCTGCAGGGCCTTGACGCAGCAGCCGCGGGCCAGGCGCGCCCGGTGCTGGCGGGACCGGCGGGCACGGCGGCCGCCTACCGCCGCAGCGCGTGGGAGCAGGTGGGCGGGCTGGACGAGGCGATCTTCGCCTACATGGAGGACTTCGACCTCGCCCTGCGCCTGCGCAGCGCCGGCTGGAGGGCAGCGCTGGCGAGCGACGCCGTGGGCGTGCACCTCGGCTCGGCCACGCACGGGCACCGCTCGGCCTGGCAGCGGCGCCACGGCGGCTTCGGACGCGGCTACCTGGTGCGCCGCTACGGCCTGCTGCGCGGCCGCTCGGCGCCGCGCACGCTTGCCACCGAGACCGTGGTGGTCCTCGCGGATCTGCTCTTCTCGCGCGACCTGGCCGCGCTGCGGGGCAGGCTGGCGGGGTGGCGCGCGGGGCGCAGCGCTCCGCGGCTGGCGCGGCCGCCGGCCGCGGCCGTGGACCGCACCATAACCTTCCGCGATTCGCTGGCCATGAGACGAGGTGTGTATGGACGGCGCGCCGCCTGAGCGCGGACCGCAGGCGGCCGTTGGACCCGGAGCCGCCGAGCCCGCGGCAGTGGAAGCTGCGGCGGTCGGAGCCGCGACCGCGGCGCGCCGGCCGCGCGTCCTGTTCATCTGCGCCGACCCCGTGGGCGAGAACATGGCCGGCCTTGGCATCCGCTGCTGGGAGCTGGCGCGCGCGCTCAGCGGCGCCGCGGCGGTCACGGTGGCGCACGGCGGAACCGAGCAGCGCGAGCGCGACGGCGTGCGCACGGTCGCCTTCCGCGCGCACGCGCCGGGCGCGCTGCGCCCGCTGATCGAGGGCGCCGACGCGGTTGTGGCACACCCCCAGTGGCCGCTGGGCGACCGCTGGCTGCGGCGCTCGCCGGCGCGGGTGATCGTGGACCTCTACTGCCCGGAGACGCTTGAGACGCTGGAGCTGCTCGCCGGCACGCGCGCGGTGGAGCGCCGCCAGCGCACGGCCACCACCCTCGACAGGCTGCACGCGGCGCTGCGCACGGGCCACAACTTCATGTGCGCCAGCGAGACGCAGCGCGACCTGTGGCTCGGCGCGATGCTCGCGCTGCGGCTGATCGGACCGGAGCTCTACGAGCGCGATCCCAGCCTGCGCGAGGTGATCGATCTGGTGCCCTTCGGCGTCCCCGACACGCCGCCGCCCCCGACCGGGCGGGGCGGCCCGCGCGAGGCGATCGCCGGGCTCGGCGCAGACAGCGAGATCGTGCTCTGGAACGGCGGCATCTGGAGCTGGCTGGATGCCGAGAGCGCGATTCGCGCGGTGGCCGCCGTCGCCGCCCGGCGGCCGCGGGTGCGCCTCGTGTTCATGGGCGCCACGCCCGATCATCCCGCCGCCGCCGCCAGCTCCACAGCCGCGCGCAAGCTGGCCGGCGAGCTCGGCGTGCTCGACTCGGTGGTCCACTTCCACGATCGCTGGATCCCCTACGAGCAGCGCGGCGCCTGGCTGGGGCAGGCCGCGTGCGCGATCTCCGCCCACGGACAGCACCTGGAGACGCGCTTCGCCTACCGCACGCGCCTGCTCGACTGCTTCTGGGCGGGACTGCCAGTGGTGTGCACCAGCGGCGACGATCTCGCCGAGCGGGTGCAGCGCGAGGAGCTGGGCGCGGTCGCGCCCCCGGGCGACGTTGACGCGCTGGGCGCGGCGCTGGAGCGCGTCCTTGAGGCGGGCCGCGACAGCTACGCCGACAGGCTGCGCGCGGCCGCGCGCGGACAGACCTGGCCGCTGGTGGCCGAGCCGCTCGCCCGCTGGATCTCCATGCCCGCGCCATCCCTGCGCCCGGGGGAGACCGCGGGCGCGCTGCGACCCCCGCTCGCCCAGCGCATGCGAGAAGCCGCCTACCTCGCCGGCGGACGGGCCATCCTCGCGCGCCGTTGAGCGAGCGGCGGCCGCGGCGGTGTTGGCGGCAGGGCGGCTCAGCGGCGGTTCAGCCGCAGCTCCAGCTCGCGCGGGCCGATCCGCCGCGCCCCCTGGATCTGGCGGCGGCGCGCCAGCATGCGGGGCATCGCCGCCAGCGCGTCGCGCCAGGCGCGCCAGAAGATGTGGAGCTTGCGATCCTTGAGCGCCACCGCCACGTTGACCAGCTGGCCGCCCAGCAGCTGATGGGCGTGGCGCAGCAGCAGCGATGAGGGCATCCCCTTCGCCAGCACCCACACGGCGTTGCGCCACAGGTGGTAGCGGGTGAAGTCCGTGAGACCGGGCCCGAGCGTGGCGCTGCCCATGTGGTAGACGACCGCCGCGGGGACATAGCGGCAGCCGAGGCCCGCCAGCTGCGCCCGCAGCGCCCAGTCCACGTCCTCGAAGAGGGCGTGGAAGTCCGTGTCCAGCTCGCCCACGGCGTCCAGCGCCGTGCGGCGGTAGACGGCCGCACCGCCGCACGGGCCGAAGATCTCCTGCGGCTCCTCGTACTGGCCGCGATCGCGCTCGCCGTGGCCCCGCCGGTGCCCGTGCCCGGCCCAGGTCAGGACATCGCCCGCGCCGTCGATCAGCTCGCGCCGGTGGAAGTCGAGCAGCTTCGGGCTGGCCGAGCCCGCCTCGGGGTGCTCGGCCATCGCGCTGACCAGCTCCTGCAGGCAGTCCGGCGCCAGCTCGATGTCGTTGTTGAACAGCCCCACGAGCTCCGTGTCGCGGGCCACGCGCAGGCACGAGTTGAGCGCGGCGGTCACACCCGAGTTGGGCTGGACGACGACCTCCACGGCGGGCCAGCGCGCGGACAGCCACTCGGCGGTGCCGTCGCTGGAGCCGTCGTCCACCACCACCACGCGAAAGTCGCGGAAGCTCTGGGCGGCCAGCGAGCGCAGCACGCCCTCCAGCAGCTCACGGCCGTTGTATGTGGCGATCGCGACCGTCAGCGCGTTGCCCGGCCGCGCGGCCGGCAGCTGCGGGCCCTCGCCCTCGTGTGCCGCGGGCGCGCTCACTCCTCTGAGCCGATCAGCCTGTCGAGCTGGGCCGTCGAGCGGGTCCGCGAGCGCTGGATGCGGCGACGCTCGCCCAGCACCGCGGGCATGCCCGCCAGCGCGTCGCGCCACACCCGCAGCCACAGCAGGGCGCGGCGGCGGCGCAGCGCGAGCGCCAGGTTGCGCAGCTGCACGAACGCCAGCTCGGGCACATGGCGCAGCAGCGCCGATGCGGGAAAGTCCTTGACCACCACCCAGATCGCGTTGCGCCAGTTGTGGTAGAGGGCGAAGTCGCTGGCGCCCTTGCCGAGCGTCGCGCTGCCCATATGCCAGGCGACGGCCGTAGGGACGTAGCGGCAGCTCCAGCCCGACAGCTGGGCGCGAAAGCACCAGTCCACGTCCTCGTAGTTGGCGAAGAACCGCTCGTCGAAGACGCCCACCGCATCGAGCGCCGCGCGCCTGTAGACGGCGGCCGCGCCGCACGCGCTGAAGATCTCCTGCGGGCGCTCGTACTGGCCGACGTCGCGCGAGCCCTGGCCGCGCCTGTTCGCCTCCCCGCCCCACGTGTAGATGTCCCCGGCGCCGTCCAGCAGCTCGCGCTGGCGATAGTCCAGCAGCTTGCCGCACGCCACGCCCGCCTCCGGGTGCGCCGCCAGCGCCGCCACCAGCTCTCCCAGGCAACCCGGATCGAGCTCGACGTCGTTGTTCAGCAGCGCCACCAGCTCCGAGTCTCCCGCCCGCAGGCAGGAGTTCAGGGCACCGGTCACGCCGCGGTTGCGCTCATGCACGACCACCTCCACCTCCGGCCAGTGCTCGCGCAGCCACGCGACCGTGTCGTCGCTCGACGCGTCGTCCACGACCACCACGCGGAAGTCGCCGTAGAGCTGCCTGCGCAGGGACGGCAGCACGACCTCCAGCAGGTGTCGGCCGTTGTAGGTGGCGATCCCCACAGTCAGGCGCGGCTGCGCACGAGCCTGCGTCGCGTTCGTGTCCTCTGCCGCCGCGCCGCCCACGTCAGTCGCCCAGCATTTCGCCCAGCCGGCTCGCCGGCACCCGCCGGGCGCCCTGGATGCGCCGCCGCGCGAGCAGCCAGCGGGGCAGCCGCCGGATCGCGCCCAGCCACGCGCGCAGATACAGGCGCAGCGTCCCGTTGCGCGCACAGTGCACCAGCGTTCCCGCCTGCTCGCGCGCGATCGCCGGCGCGCAGCGCAGCAGCACGCTCAGCGGCAGGTCCTTGACCATCAGCCCGATGCGGTTGCGGTAGTGCAGCAGCAGATAGAACGGGCTGCTGTCGCCGCCCGTGGTGGCCCCGCCCATGTGGTGGGCCACCGCGCTCGGGACATACCAGCTGCGCAGCCCCGCCAGCTGCGCGCGCAGTCCCCAGTCGACGTCCTCGAAGTAGGCCCAGAAGGACTCGTCGAACGGGCCCACCCGCGCCAGCGCCGAGGCGCGGTAGAGAGCCGCGCCGGCCGTCGGCGTGAGGATCTCCTGCTCCTGGTCGTACTGGCCCTCATCCAGCTCGCCGCCGCCGCGGCGGAAGGCCACGAGCCGGCGGGTGAGGACGTCGCCGGTCCCGTCCAGGCGCGCGCGATCGTGGTAGCTGCGCAGCTTGCACCCCACCGAGGCCGCGTCCGGGTGGCGCTCCAGGCCGGCGGTCATCTCAGCAAGCCAGTCCGGCTCAAGCTCCAGGTCGTTGTTCAGCAGCGCCACGTACTCGCCCGTGGCCGCCGCCACGCCGCCGTTGAGCGCGGCCGCCACGCCGACGTTGCGCGCCAGCGCCACCACCTTCAGCTGCGGCCACTCGGCCGCCAGCCACGCGCCCGTGCCGTCGCTGGAGCCGTTGTCCACCACGATCACCTCATCCGCCGGGCGCGTCTGGCGCGCCAGCGACGGGAGCACCACCTCCAGCAGCTCGCGCCCGTCGTATGTGAGCACCACGGCGCTGACGGCTCGCGACTTCACCGCGGACCACCCGACACAACGGTGTGCGCACCGGCTTGCTGTGCTCGAGCGCCTTGCATGTCAGGAGGGCTTGCGCAGCAGCAGCGTGAGCGCGGCCCCTCGACACCCGCGCCGCTCCACGGGCGCCAGCGCCTGCGCGAGCAGCACCCCGGCGCGCAACGCTGCGTACGGCGCGGCCCCCGAGGAGGGATCGTTGCGCAGCGCATACACCCAGCCGTGCACGTTGCAGGCCAGGCCCGACGGGTCGCTCGTCGTCTTCAGCACCGGCTCCAGGCCCAGCTCGCGTGCGCGCGCCTCCAGCGCCCCGGCGCCCATCAGGCACACGTGGCGCGGCGCGTCCAGGTGCGCCCAGCGGCTGCGCAGGAGCTTGAACTGGATCGAGTCGGGGTTGGGCACCGCGATCGCCAGCACCCCACCCGGCTCGAGCGCATCGTTGGCCGCGGCGAGCGCCGCCGCCGGGTCGGGCAGGTGCTCCAGCACGTGCCAGAAGCTCACCACGCGGGCCGGCGGGAGCGCGCTGAGCGTCTCCAGCGGGCGGTCCGTGCAGATCGCGCGCACGCCCAGTTCGCGCTGCATGAGCTCACAGCAGGCGCCGTCCATCTCGATCGCGCTCACCTCAAAGCCGCCGTCGCGCGCCGCCGCCGCGAAGCCGCCCGCGCCCGCGCCCACGTCGATCAGCGTGCCCGCGCCGACGATCGCGCGCAGCGTCTGCACCCGCCACGCCTCCGCCGCCAGCAGACCCGGATCGCCGCGCCACAGCGGCTGGCCGTCGGCGTCGAACTGGTGGTAGCCGCCGCCGTAGTAGCGGCCAAGGTCCCGCGGAGGCGATGCCAGGAAGACCGTCGAGCACTCCCGGCAGCGGTGATAGGAGAAGCGCTCGGCGGTGATCCTGCGGTTGCGGTCCTCGGCAGTGAAGGCGAAGCGCGCGGGTCCGCCGCACAGCGGACACGAGTGTTCCCCGGGCGAACCGTGGGCCTCGGGGGCGTCATGCGCCGCCTGCGGCTCGGCACCGGCATCGGCGGGTGAGCGGGCGCTCATGCCGTGCGGCCCCGCGCCAGGATGCGCGCCCGCCCGCGGCGCAGCTCCTCCAGCAGCTCCTCCGGTATGGCGCGCACGCTCAGCAGTATCGCCGCGTAGACGATCGTGGCCAGCGCGACCAGCGCGATCGCGGGCAGGCCGGGGATGAACGCCACCGACGCCGCCAGCCCCCCGGCCAGCGCCACGCGCGGCACGGCCCAGAGCGAGGGCATCAGGTGGGGGTCGGTGCGCTTGAGCACGAACGGGACCGCCACCGCCAGCCCCACCTCCGTGATCGCCGTGCCCAGCGCCGCCCCCTGCGCGCCGTGGGTGGAGGCCAGCGTGACGACCAGGATGCTGCCCACGATCAGCGCTGCCAGGTTGACGAACATCAGCTCCCGGTTGCGCCGCAGGCTGAGCAGCGCCATGCTCCACACGGCGCTCACGAAGCTGCCGCCGAGCCCGAACGCCTGGATGCGGAGCACGCCGATCGCCTTGGAGAACGCGTCCGCGCCGACCGCGTGGATGGCCAGCGGCGCGCCGAGCGCGAGCGCCAGCACGAACCACGCGCCGATGATCAGCGAGGAGACGAACACGCGCGAGACGGCATAGGCGAAGCGCTCGTGGTCGTGGATCGCCGCCCGCGCGAAGATCGGGAACACGCCCGTGACCATCAGGCCGGGGATCACGATCAGCACTTCCAGGATCCGAAATGACGTGGCGAAGTAGCCCAGCTGGGTCGCCGTCGCGGTCAGCGACACGAAGATCACGGACAGGCGGAAGTAGATGACCGCCAGCGCCACCGCCACCGAGTAGGGCAGCACCTGGCGGACGAGCACGGCCCATTCGGCGCGGTCGAAGCGCGGCAGCAGCGGCACCTCGCGGCGCACCAGCCAGGCGGTCAGCGCGAGGAACAGCAGGCCCACGGGAATCGCCAGGCCGATGAACCACAGCAGGCTGAAGCCGAGCGCCACCAGCGCGATCGTGGCCGCGGTCGTAAGCGCCTGACGACCGAGGTCGGTGGCGGTCAGCAGGCCAAGGCGCAGGCGGCTGACGAGCGACAGCGCCAGCGTGGCCTGGACGTTCTGGAACATCAGCGCCGCGCCCGCCAGCGCCACCCCGGCGACCACGACCGGGGAATAGCCGGCGAGCAGCGCGAAGGCGACCGAGCCGGCGATCCCGACGAGCGTGAGGGCCACGCGCAGCCCGAGCAGGTTGCTCATCAGCTTGGAGCGGCCCTGCGGGTCGCGGACCGCCAGCTCGCGCACGCCGAGCGCGGTCAGGCCGAGATCGGAGAGCCCGGCCACGATCGCGGCGATCGACATGGCCGTGACGTATGCGCCGACGCGCTTCACTCCCAGGTGGCGGAACAGGAACGCCGCCGCCAGCGCGCCGAGCAGCGCGTTGAACACGTAGCCCGCGACCCGCATGGCGCCTCCGCGCACCGCCGCTCCGCCCGCGTCGCGGCTCCCCAGCACGGCCGCCACCTCGTCGTCCAGCTGCGCCTCCGACGCGGGCGCGGGCCCGCCGGTGTGCGTCAGCTCCAGCAGCGGCACGCCGAGGACCTCATCCTCCTCGGCTCCGCTCACGCCGCCTCCGACGGCGTCCGCTCGGCGTGCGTCACGGGAGCGCCGGGCTCGGCCGGGGCGGCGCGCTCGCCCCATGCGTAGCCGGAGAGGACCTGCCGCCTGAGCGCGTCGCCGAGCTGGTAGGAGCGCGTCTGGTTGTCGCCGATCAGGAGGTTGCCCTGATCGCCCTGCCAGAAGGTGACGCTGGCAGGCCAATCCGCGCAGCCGTAGGCGCGTCCGTCCCTGCCCGCGACCAACACCTCCTGCGCGCCGGAGCGCAGCCGCGCGGTGATCCCCCGCCGACCGCTCTCCAGGCGATGGGCCGCCAGCTTGTCGCGCGGCGGGTGGCCGCAGATCCGCAGCCAGCGCTCGCGCTCGATCAGCAGCCCGTTGGTGCGCAGATGCGGCGAGGGGAACTGCGCGAATCCAGCGCTCTGGCGGGCGATCGTGCCAGCGGTGCGCAGCGCGCGAGCGACCCTGCCGCCGCGCGCCTGCGCCTGCGCCTCCTCGCTCCCCTGCGCGAGCTCCGCGAACACGCGCTGGGTGGACTCGCGGTCGGCGAACACCCCCGCATACGGGCCGCCCAGGCCGAGGTTGTAGCGGGTGTGCGAGGCGTGGCTGCCCCACGACCCGCTCGCGGCCACCGCGCCCACGCCCGGGTCAAGGGCGGGTGCGGCCAGCAGCTTCAGCCAGTCGTCAGCGAGGATCACGCTGAAGGAGTTCAGGAACGCCAGCCGACGGTGGGGCAGCTCGCGGGCGGCGCGGCAGTACGCGCCCAGGTCAAAGCCCTCATCGGGGACGCTCAGCCAGCGCGCGTCCAGCTCGCCGGCGAGGTGTCGGTAGGGCTCGCCCGGGGGTCCCTGCTCAAAGCCCTTGAAGACGAGCACCAGCTCGTGCTCCAGCCCCGCTGGGTGGCGGCGATAGGAGTCCAGGAAGATGCGAAGGGGCTCGATGCCGTTCGCCTGGCGCACCAGATGCACGACCGCCAGCTCGGCCCCTGCCTGCTGGCGCGGGCGCGCGCGGGCCGCCGGCTGAGAACCGCTCGTCATCCCCGCCAGATTACCCGCCCTCCTGGCCGCTCCCCGGCAGCTCGCCCGCCCGCATCGCCGCGCGCGTCCACACGACCGTCTCGCGGATTCCCTGCTCCAGCGCCACCGTCGGCCGGAAGCCCACCTCAGTCGCAAGGCGCTGCACGTCGCCCGCGATCACGGCCGGCTCCTCGGGCCGCGCGGGCAGCGCGCCGAAGCGCACGCGCCCCGAACCGTCCGCCTCGGCGGCGATCAGCGAGACGACCTCGCGCACGGGCACCGCCCGGCCGGAGGCGATGTTGAGAGCGCCCGTGGCCTCGCCCGCCAGCAGCGCCACCAGCGCCGCGGCGACGTCGCGCACGTACATGAGGTCGCGCCGCTGGTGCCCGTCCGTGGTGGGTACCTCCTCGCCCGCCAGCAGCCCGCGCGCCACGCCGGAGACCAGCCGCCCGGGCGCCTCGCCCGGGCCATACAGGAAGAACACGCGCGCCCATGCCAACGAGATCCGCAGTTGCGCCGCGATCGCCGTGGCGGCGACGTGCGTGGCGTGCTTGCAGGCGCCGTAGAGAGTCGCCGGCTCCAGCGGCGTGCCGTGCTCGCTCAGCAGCTGATCGCCCCACGCGTACTCCGCGCACGTCCCCGCCATCACCGCGCGGGTCCCGCCGGCCTCGCCGAAGGCGCGCAGCAGGCGCAGGCTGGCGTCGATCCAACGCTCGTTCTCCGGCGCGCTCCAGAAGCTTCCCGGCGTGGCGTACCAGGCGAGATGCAGGAGCCGCTCGGCGCCTGCTGCGCGCGCCAGCTCCTCCGCGGCGCCCGCCTGCAGCAGGTCCAGCTCATGCCAGCTGACTCCCTCGCGCGGGGAGCCCGCGTGGCGGGCGACCGCGTGCACCTCCTGCCCCTGGGCCAGCAGCGCATCGAGGGCATGGCGGCCGATGAAGCCGCTCGCCCCCGTCAGCAGCACCCCACTCACGGCTGGAAGTCCGGGTAGGAGGCGTCGCGCTCGGAGATCCTGCGGGGACCGTCGCTCGCCGGCCAGCGGATGGCGAAGGCGCCGTCGTCCCAGCGCACCCCCCGTGCGGCCTCGGGAACGTAGCGGTGGCCCATCTGGTAGATCACCTCGCAACCGTCCGCGAGCGTCTGGAAGCCGTGCGCCAGCCCCGTGGGAATGTAGAGCGCGCGGCCGTTCTCCGCGCTCAGCTCGACCCCGTGCCAGGCGCAGTAGGCCTCGGAGTCCGGACGCAGGTCCACCCCCACGTCGAAGATCGCTCCGCGCACGCAGCGCACCAGCTTGGACTCGCCGTGGGGCTCCGCCTGGTAGTGCATGCCGCGCAGCGTGCCGCTGTGCTCGTTGAAGGAGGCGTTGCATTGCACCACGGCCGCGTCCAGGCCGCGACCCTGGAACTCCTCCGCGTCGAACGTCCGTGCGAACCAGCCGCGCTCGTCGCCAAGCCTGTCGGGCTCGATCACCCACGCTCCCGGCAGCGGGGTCGCCAGGAACCGCATCACCCGCTCCCGGGCGCCGGGCGGGCGGGCGGGAGCTGGGCGCGGGCGCTCCTCACGAGAGCAGCGTCAGCTCGGGCGTGCGCGCCGCGAAGCGCCCGCCCCACTCGCGGATGAAGCCCAGCTGCTCGACGATCTCATCCTTCAGGTTCCAGGGCAGGATCAGCACCACGTCCGGGCGGTCCTCGCGCAGCGCCTCCGGAGAGCGAATCGGTATGTGGCTGCCCGGCAGGAAGTGACCCTGCTTGTGCGGGTTCAAGTCACAGGTGTAGTCGATGAAGTCCCGCCCCACACCGCAGTAGTTGAGCAGCGTGTTGCCCTTGGCCGGGGCGCCGTAGCCGACGACCCGCAGTCCCTGCTCCTTGAGGTCGATCAGGAAGCCCAGGATCTGGCGCTTGTCGCGCTCCACGCGCCGGCCGTAGCCGAGGTAGGTGTCGAGGCGCTCGTAGCCCGCCGCCCGCTCGCGCTCGCGCAGCTCACGCGCCGCGCCCGTTTCCGGCTTCTCGGGATCCTCGGCGTGGGCGCCGTAGATGCGCAGCGAGCCGCCGTGGGTGGGGAGCTCCTCGACGTCGAACAGACGCAGCCCGTGGGCTTCGAACACGCGGCTGACCGTGAGGAAGGAGAAGTAGGAGAAGTGCTCGTGGTAGATGGTGTCCCACTGGTTCTCCTCGATCAGGCGCATCAGGTGGGGGAACTCCATCGTGATCACCCCGCCCGGCGCCAGCAGGATCTTCATGCCGGCCACGAAGTCGTTGAGGTCGGGCACGTGCGCGAGCACGTTGTTGCCGAGCAGCAGGTCCGCCGCGGACTCCCCGGCCAGCGAGCGTGCGGTCTCCTGCCCGAAGAACTCCACGAGCGTGGGAATCCCCTTCTGCAGGGCCACCTTGGCGACGTTGGCCGCCGGCTCTATCCCGAGCACAGGGATCTGGCGCTCGTGGAAGAACTGCAGCAGGTAGCCGTCGTTGGAGGCGATCTCCACCACGTGGCTCGACTCGTCGAGGGCGAGGCGCTCGACCATCTGCTCGGAGTAGCGGCGGCTGTGCTCGATCCAGCTGGAGGAGTAGGACGAGAAGTAGGCGTAGTCGGAGAAGATCGCCTCGGGCGTCTCGAACTCCTCGAGCTGCACCAGGAAGCACTCGCCGCACACGAGCGCGCGCAGCGGAAAGAAGGGCTCCATGCTGTTGGCGGCCTCGGGCGGCAGGTAGGAGTTGGCGAGCGGCGACATGCCGAGGTCCGCGAAGACGGCCTCGACCGGGGCGCCACAGAATCGGCAGGTGGTCTGGGTCATGAAGAGGGGGCAGCGTATTGAAAGGACTCGATCTGCCCGCGCGTCACCGCCCCCATGTCCTCGCCGCCCGCGAGCGCGCCGTACCACTCCACGATGCTCCGCAGGGCGTCCTCGAGCGAGACCAGGGGCTGCCAGCCCAGCTGTCCGCGGGCACGGGAGGAGTCGAGCTTGAGATAGCGCGCCTCGTGGGGATGCGGCCCCTCGTCGAGCGTCCAGCGCAGCTCCGACGGCCACAGCTCGGCCAGGCGCTCCACGATCGCGCCCACCGGCATCGCGTCCTCGTCGCTCGGTCCGAAGTTCCAGCCGCCGGCGTTCTCGGGGCCACCCCACAGCGCCTGCGCGAGCACGAGATAGCCGCTGAGCGGGTTGAGCACGTGCTGCCAGGGGCGCAGCGAGTTGGGGTTGCGCACGCGCACCTCCTCGCCGGCCAGCGCCGCGCGCATGATGTCGGGCACCAGGCGATCCTCTCCCCAGTCGCCGCCGCCGATCACGTTGCCGGCGCGGGCCGAGGCGAGGCGCACGCCGTCCGGATCGGAGAAGAAGGATCGACGGAAGGCCGCCGTGATCAGCTCGGCGCAGCCCTTGGAGCTCGAGTAGGGATCGTGACCGCCCATCGCCTCCTCCTCGCGATAGCCCCACTCCCACTCGCGATTCTCATAGCACTTGTCCGAGGTCACGTTCACCACCGCCCGCACCCGGCTGCCGCTCACGCGAACGGCCTCGAGCACGTTGACCGTGCCCATCACGTTGGTCTCGTAGGTATCGACCGGCTCGGCGAACGAGCGGCGCACGAGCGACTGGGCGGCCATGTGGATGACCACCTCGGGGGCGGCCTCGGCCAGCGCCCCTGTCACGGCCCGCAGGTCGCGCACGTCGCCCTCGATCGAGCGCATCCCGCGGGCGACGTTCGCGAGCTCGTACAGCGAGGGATCGGTGGGCACGCCGTTGGAGTAGCCCGTGACCTCGGCCCCCAGCGACTGCAGCCACAAGGACAGCCAGGCGCCCTTGAAGCCGGTGTGGCCCGTCAGCAGCACGCGCCTGCCCCGCCAGAAGGACGGGGCGACCGCCACGCCACCGGGCGCCGAGCTCGCGCTCGCGTCTGCGTCCGCGGGGGTGCTCACCGCGTCACTCCCATGTCCGCCACGGCGCCTGTCCGGACTGCCACAGCTGCTCGAGGTGGTTGCGGTCGCGCAGCGTGTCCATCGCCTGCCAGAAGCCGTCGTGGCGGTAACAGGAGAGCTGGCCCTCGCGCGCCAGCGCCCGCATCGGCTCCTGCTCCCATACGGTGGCGTCGTCCTGCAGATAGCTGGCGACGCCCGGCGAGAGCACAAAGAAGCCACCGTTCGTCCAGCCGCCGTCGCCGCGCGGCTTCTCCTCGAACTCGCGCACCCTGGTGCCGTCCACGTCGAGGGCGCCGAAGCGCCCGGGTGGCTGCACGGCGGTGACCGTGGCCGTGGCGCCCTGCTCGCGGTGAAAGGCCAGCAGCGCGCTCACGTCCACATCGGCCACTCCGTCGCCATAGGTGAAGCAGAAGTCCTCGTCCTCCAGATAGGGCAGCACGCGCCGCAGGCGCCCGCCGGTCATCGTCCCCTCGCCCGTGTCCACGAGCGTCACCCGCCAGGGCTCGGTCTCGGAGCGGTGGACCTCCATGTCGCCGCTGACGAGGTCGAAGGTGACGTCGCACGTGTGCAGGTAGTAGTTGGCGAAGTACTCCTTGATCAGATAGCCCTTGTAGCCGAGGCAGACGATGAACTCCTCGATGCCGTGGGCCGCATAGATCTTCATGATGTGCCACAGGATCGGCTTGCCGCCGATCTCCACCATCGGCTTGGGGCGCACGGCGGTCTCCTCGCTGAGTCGCGAGCCGAAGCCGC
>Ga0207927_1000014_pt1 | contig 82191 bp, 71 predicted proteins | sample NGESurdeep072012_2_FD_184456 | JGI IMG/M metagenome (GOLD analysis project Ga0207927, IMG submission 184456) | Arctic peat soil microbial communities from Barrow, Alaska - NGEE Surface sample 210-2 deep-072012 (SPAdes) | ecosystem: Environmental > Terrestrial > Soil > Wetlands > Peat ... | reverse complement strand
CGCCTCTAGGCGCTCAGTGATGGCCTTCTTCCTGTCAGCCGCACTGGCTTTGAGGGCTTCGTACTCGGCCTTGGCCTCCTCAGCCCTGGTCTTTGCGACTCCGCGGCCGAGCTGTCGGCCTACGCCTCAATGGCAGAGCGGATTCTTGGGTACGTCGTTGCATGGGTTCGGCATGGTTGGCTGCGGTGGCGGGGCCGGCTGGCCGACGGGCGGATTGACGATCCGTCCTTCGGCAGCTTCCGTCGGAAGCCTGACCAGATAGCCGATCGCTTCTTCGCCGCCTCCCGGCTGTGGCGTGGTGGCGTTCTGGCAACCGAATGCTCCCTGGATCTTCGCCGGGAAGGTGGCGCCCGTGAACACGTTCGAGCTCACGCAGTTGTTGGTCGATTCCGAGAACGGAAAGAAGCCGCCCATCAGCGACACGTCCCCCGTGAACGCGCCGCCCCTGTAGCCGTTGTGGATGAATACGTTGCTGCTGATCCGGTTTCCAGCGAGCTGGAAGAAGATCGTGCCTTCCTGCGGCGGGAACGGGTTTGGGTACTCAAAACCCAGCACGCCGTTGTTGGCGTTGTTCGCGATCACGTTCTGTTCGACGAGATCAGCGTAGTCGCCGGGAAGCTCGACGCCCGCACCCCATGGGGCAGCCGCGGTTGAGCCGTTGACCGGCACCGTGAGGTTGTTGTTGTTGGTGATCAGGTTGTCGCGGATGATCGTGCACCGCGGGATCTTGGTGGACGTGACCGACGGCGTGGGGTTCGGGTTTTCGATGTTTGGCCGTCCGCATTCCCCGTCCTGCGGCGGGGGGCCGTCGCCGGGGTTTTCCGAGTTGGGCACGATGCCGACAGCGTTGTTTCGGACCAGCGAGGTTTCGATCACGAGCTTACCGCCGGAGTTGGATCCCGAGTATCCGACCGCGTTGTTTTCCATGACCGCTTTGCTGATGCGCGCATCGCATTCCTGACAGGCGCCCAGGTACATGCCCGAGTCGTTGAACCCCGAGGCGTAGATGTTTTCCCAGGAGCCCTTCGTCTCGTTGTTCGTGAAGATCCCGTAGCCGCCGTTGAGACCCGTGTCATAGGCCGTCAGGTAGCTCCCGTACCAACCATGCGCGTTGACTTTGTTCGAGCCCGCACCGCCGTTCCACCAGATCTCGTTGCCGCAGTCGCATTCCGGACCCGTGTCGAAGTTACGCGCAGTCAGGTTTTCCACCCAGACATTGTTGGCCTTGTAGATTTCGATGCCGTTGCCCGTTTTGTTCTGGCCGTCGAGAATCACCTTGTTGCGGTTCATGCCTCTGATCCAGATCCCCGAGTGCGCGCTTGTGACCTTGACTTCTTCGTAGTACACGCCCGGTTCGATGAGCACCCAGTCGCCCGAGGTGGCGGCGTTGACCGCCGCCTGGATCGTCGTGAAGTACTTGGTGTTTGCCGGAACCACCGAGGGCGGTTTACCTTGGCGCACGATGTTCACTTCCGCAGCAGACGCGCCGGTGGCCGTGGCGGCGAACGCCACTGCCAAGAGCGCGATCGCGCCTGCAAGGCCCCTCGTTGGGACACAAAGCCTGAATGACATTTCCGCAGTCTCCTCCCCCTGGATGGAACGGCGGTAGGCAATCCCGAAGGAGGCGACCGGGCTCGTGAGGCAACGGTTCCGTACAGCGCCCGATCCCCTCGCCAACGGGGTGCACTGCCGCTGGCCTCGGGTTCACCCGAGGCGCGCACAAGTCTACACCGACCCGGACAACGCGATCGATATTTGTGCGGATTCCTACGGCTCGAACCTGCCTGGTTCCACCGATTCACGAGCAGGGCCCGGCGAGCACACTCGGCCTGTGAGAGCTCCGAGCACATCCCATTTCGCGCGCAACAACCCCACCGAGACCGACACCCGCTGCTCATAGCGGCTGGACTGCTCTCGATCGTTGCGCTCACGACAACAGCCGGCGCAGCTGCAGGCAGGCCCGCGCGCGCGACCTTGAGCCCTCGACCTTCCTGGCGCGCGCTGCCGAAAGCGCCGATCGCCGGTCGTCTCGATGCGAGCGTCGTGTGGACGAGACGGCAGCTGATCGTGTGGGGTGGTGTGACCAGGAGCGTACGCGGAGGTCCCGAGCGACGCTCGGACGGTGCCGCGTACAGCCCGCTAGCGCGCAAGTGGCGCAACATCGCCCGCTCGCCGAGCGGGATTCTGGGTGGGGGCGGCAACGCGGTCGCCTGGACCGGACGAGAAATGGTGGTTTGGGCGGGAAACTCACCAGAAGGTCCGGCGGGCGGAGCCACGTACAACCCGGACACGAACAGGTGGCGCCGTCTTCCCAACGGCCCCCTCGGCCCTCGCGAAGGCTATGTATCCGCGTGGACTGGAAGGGAGCTGCTCATTCTCGGCGGCCACACTGGCCAGGTCGCCACGCCTACGGCTGCGACCGTCAACCCCCGGACGGGCGCTTGGCGAGAGCTGCGGTCGCTCAAAGACGTAAGGAGCCTCGCGAGCGCCCAAGGCGCTGTGTGGGATGGGCACGAAGCGCTCGTCAGCGGCAACGGAACGCTGTTCGCCGTTAACCCCGTGGCCGACACGGCCCGTGCAATCAGTCTGGCGCCAGCCCCGATCGACCCGCGGCAGCGCTCGCATCTGAACCCCATAGCCTGGACCGGCAGGGAAGTCATCTTCTGGGCCCAGGCCGAGATGTCCTCGCCGATTGGCGTGGTGGGCTACAACCCTGCCACCGGTCGCTGGAAGAAGACCGGCGCGGCCCCATGCGCGGGCAGCAGCCAGGTCGCCTGGGTCGGTAACCGGCTCATAGCCGCCTGCGGTACCTACGGCCTGCAGATCTACACGCCCGCCACCAACAGCTGGAGCACGGTCAGGTCAGGCCGCTCGCCGCTCAACTCTCGTGAGCAAAGCGCGATCGCGTGGTCGGGCACCGACCTGATCGTCTGGAGCGGCGCCGTGCACGAGCCCGGCAACCCGACCCCGGCCGAAGGCGCATCGATCACCCTCGAGGACTGAAACGGAAAGCTCAGACGCAGGCCAGGAAAGCGTCGACGACGCCCGGGTCGAACTGGGTCCCGCTGGCGCGTGTGATCTCCGCGATGGCGTGCTCGGGGGAGAATGCCTCCTTGTAGGGGCGCGCATGGGTGATCGCGTCGAACACGTCGGCGACCGCCACGATCCGCCCTGAGATCGGTATCGCCTCCCCACTCAGGCCGATGGGGTAGCCGCTGCCGTCCCAGCGCTCGTGGTGAGTGAGCGCGATCTCGCGTCCCATGTGAAGGATCGGGAAGCGACTCTCGCCCAGGATGCGCGCGCCGATCGTGGTGTGCGTCTTCATCTCGTCGAACTCCTCGACGGTGAGCCTCCCGGGCTTGAGCAGGATGCGGTCGGGGATGCCGATCTTGCCGACGTCATGCAGCGGCGCCGCGAGACGGATCGTGCCGAGGATGCCATCGTCCAGAGCGAGCTCTCTCGCCAGGCGCTCGGCGAGGATCGCGACCCGCTGCGTGTGCCGATGGGTTTCGTCGTCGCGATACTCGGCCGCCAGCGCGAGGCGCTCGAGCTCCTCGAACCTCGCCGCCTGAAATTCCTCGAGCGTGGTCCTGAACGAGGTGATGTCCGTGAGCGATGAGACCGCCGCGAACGGCTTCTCCGCATGGGGATGCTGAAGCGGACGGCTGTTGATCGACAGCCAGCTCTTCGAGCCGTCCACCCTCTCGATCCCCATCACCACGCCAACCTGCGGTTGTCCCGTGCGCAGGCTCACGATCGCCGGTTTTTCGCTTTCCAGGAATGGCGTACCGTCCTCGTGGATCAGTCGCGTGATCGACTGATCCGGGGAGCCGCCGAGCAGGCTGGCATGACCGATCAGGTCGCTCTTCTCACGCCTCAGAATCCGCTCCGCGCTCTCGTTGACGGTCACGATCCGTCCGGTCGCATCCTGCAGCACGACCCCGTCGTTGAGGGCCTCCACGACCGAGCGGTACAGTTCGTCGCTGGCTTGCAGTTCCTCCTCGATCAGGCTCTGAGCGCTCCTGTCGCGGACGATCGCCGCGACCCCCACCAGCTGGCCGGAGGTGCCGTTGATCGGGGAGATCACCAGGGATACCCTCAGCACGCCTCCACCCTTGGCGATGCCTTCGGTCTCGATTCGCTCCACCCCGCCGCCCGCGAGCATTCTTCCGACCAGCAACGAGGTCTCCTCCCGGCGGTCGGGCGGGGAGAGCATCGTTACCCGCTGGCCCACCACCTCCGTCTGCGAGTAGCCGAACAGCCGTTCAGCCCCCTCGCTCCAGGTCGCGATCAGACCGTCGAGGGACAGCACGATCACAGCATCGTCAGAGGACTCCACCAGAGCCGCCAGCTGCAGAGCCGTGGAGAGCTCAAGCGCCCGAAGGCTCTCGACCCCCGAGACCACTGCGCCGGAGGGGTCCTGCCCGCGGCCGACGCCAGTGCCGAGCTTTGGATGGGGAACCACGCGAGACAAGAATCTCTACGAAGAAGTTCGACTATTCGATTCGCTAGCTTGAAGAAGCCTACTCCTATCTGGACGCAATTTCGAGGACTCGAATGGAGCAGGCTCTGCCCGGTGTCCCGTCGCCGCTGGGGCGCGCCTCGCCTGCAGGCGCAATTGGCTCAACCAAGCCGCACAGGCGCTCGCGCTTCGATCCGTCCGCGCCGTGCCACAGGATGCCGGACTCTTTGACGACCGCTTCCTCCTCCCCGACATCGTTGCGGGCGTGGCAATCCCGCGCGCTCGACCGTCTCGCCGACTGGCGCGAGGGCCCGTTCCTGATCTCAGCCGCCCCCGGCGCCGGCAAGACCCGCCCTGCGCTCGAGCTCGCCAGAGACCTGCTCGCGCGGGGCATTGCCAGGCGCGTGGCGGTGCTCTGCCCAACGACGCCCCTCACGCGCCAGTGGGCCGCCGCGGCGGCGATGGTGGGGGTGCAGCTGCAGCCGGATGCCCACGGTCCGAACCCACCACGCGACTTCGACGGGGTCGCGGTCACCTACGCCCGCGTCGCCAGCGACCCGGGTAGCTGGGCGGCGCAGGTCTCGCCGGACACGCTCGTGGTGGTCGACGAGGCACACCACCTCGGCGAGGACCTGGCCTGGGGCATGAGCTTTCGACGTGCGTTTGGATCGGCGCCGCGCTGGCTGCTGCTCTCCGGGACCCCCTTCCGCTCCGACGCCACTCCCATCCCGGGCGTGCGCTACGACGCCGACGGACTTGTGGTCCCCGACGTCTCCTACACCTACGCCGAAGCCGTCGCCGACGGGATCTGTCGCCCGGTGGCCTTCGTCACCTTCGACGGGAGCCTCTCGTGGCGTAGCGGGGATGACGTGATCGAGTCCTCCTTCGAGACGATCCTCACCGCGCGCGAGGCCAGCCGCCGCTATCGCACCGCGATCTCGACCGAGCTCCCCGACGGCCTGCCGCGTATCCTGCGCGAGGCCGACGCCAAGCTGCGCACACTGCGCGCCGGCGCTCACCGGGAAGCGGGCGGCCTGGCGGTCGCCGCCGACGCAACCCACGCCCGCCGGATCGCCAAGCTGCTGGGCGAGGTGACCGGACGAGCGCCCGTGGTGGTGCTCCACACCGAGACACGCGCGGGGCGCAAGCTCGCGGACTTCCGCAGCTCGCGCGAGCCGTGGCTCGTGGCGGTCAACATGGTCTCAGAGGGCGTCGACATCCCTCGACTCCGCGTGGGCGTGTACGCCAGCGCCGCCAAGACGCCACTGATCTTCCGCCAGATCGTCGGACGCTTCGTACGCACGATCCCCGGCCGGGGGGCGGAGCCCAGCTGGGTGTATCTACCGGCGGAGAAGACCCTGCGCACACACGCCTCCGAGGTCGAAGCGGAGCTGCGTCATGCCCTGCGGCGCGAGGAGCCGGCGGAGGGTTGGGAGGAGCGTCCCGAACGGCGCTCGAGCGAGCCATCCCCGAGCGCCGAGTTCGTGCCCCTGAGCGCGGAGTTCGCCGCACAGATGACCCTGTTCGGCCCGCCCCAGCCGGCTTCGTCCTCCGCCGCCCCAGCGGCGCCCGCGCCGGAGCCGGTGCCGGTGCCGGTGCCGATCGCGATGTTCGAGCGTCGCGCGGCGCTGCGCCAGGAGCGAAGCCGGCTGGTCGCAGAGCTCCATCGCCGCGATGGCCAGAGCCACCGCGAGATCAACGCCTGGCTCAACCGCGCGATCGGGCTCGAGCGCGTCGAGACCGCGAGCATCAAGCAGCTCGAGCGCTCGGTCGAGCTGCTCGTCCGGGAGCTCGCGCGGGCAGTCCGGCGGACCGCGACGCGATAGGTCCCGCAATGCGTAGTTTCCCAACAGTCCGAACTGTGGGGTTCTACTGTTCCGATAGCTGGACTACGATCCGATCCGAACTAGATGGCGGATCACCTCGAGATCGCTGCCGAGCCCATCGACGACGCGTTCCGCGCGACGCCCAGAGCGCGCCGCCGACGCTCGCTGTTCGCCGCCGCGACGGTTCTCCTCGTCGGTGTGGCGGTCTCGCTCGTCGGAGCCACCCTGTGGCGCTCGAGCGTCCAGACGCATGAAAGGCAGACATTTGACGCCACCACCGCCGATGTGACAGCGACGCTCGAGACGCAGCTGCGCCGCGACGTCGACTTCGCCTCAACCCTACGCGCCGTCCTCACGATGCAGCCGCACATGAGCCCCAGCCAGTTCGCCCGGTGGTTTGGCGAGATGCGGGGCGAGCAGCGGCTGGCAGGCGGCCTGGGCGCGACCGTGGTGGAGCGCGTGCCGGCGAACGAGCTGAGGGCCTTTCTGGCGCGCCGCAACGCGGACCCTGCCTTCCGCGCGGTCGTGGGGGGCGCCCCCCAGCCGCTGACGCTCACGGGCCGCGGGCCCTACTGCCTGATGCTCGCCACGGTGTCCACGCGGGGCGGGCTCACCGGGGAGATCGCGCGCGTATTGCAGGGCGACTGGTGCCGCCGAAGCTCTCCGATCGGAGCCTCACAAGAGCCCCTGTTGCGGGCGCAGACCGACACCGGTCAGGTCCTCGCGCTGCCGGTCAGCGCACAGGGCCTCAGAACGATCACCTTCCAGACCGCCTTCTATCGATCCGGCGCCCGCCTCGCGAGCGTCGCCCAACGCCGCGACGCAATCACGGGCTGGGTGTTGAGCTCCTTCGACATCGACCCGCTCCTGCGCCTTGCGACAGGGGACCACCCTGGTCTCGCGGTGGCCCTCTTCCACAGCAACCCAGGTGACCGCGCTGAAGCGATCAGCCGAGTGGGCCCGGCGGTGCGCTCCGGCGGGCTCACACGCACCGGGACGATCCAGATCGAAGGCCTGTGGACGATCGAGGTCTCGGGCAAGCCGATTGCCGCGGGGCTTTCCGCCGCTACACAGTTCCTGCTCGTGCTCGGCCTGGGCGCGCTGGTGAGCGTCCTGCTCGCGGCGCTGATCATGGTGCTCGCGCGCTCCCGCGAGCGGGCCTTGGGCATGGTCCACCAGAAGACCGGGCAACTTCGCCACCAGGCGATGCACGACGCCCTCACGGGGCTGCCCAACCGCGTCCTCGCGCTCGACCGTGCACAGCAGATGCTCGCCCGCGCACGCCGCCAGCAGCTTTCGATCGCCGTGCTGTACATCGATCTCGATGGCTTCAAGCACGTCAACGACACCTTCGGGCATGCCGCCGGGGACGAACTGCTGCAGATCGTGGCCAAGAGACTGAGGACGGTCGTCAGAGAAGGCGACACCGCGGCCCGTCTCGGAGGCGACGAGTTCGTCATCCTGCTCGAGGGTGCGACGCTCGATGCCGGCCCCGAGATGGTCGCCGAGCGCCTGATGGAAGTGCTGCGCCAGCCCTTTGACATGACCGACACGATCGGTCGGGAGCTGTCGGTAACCGCCAGCGTGGGTATCGCGGTCGGTACCCGCCCGAGCGCCGATGAGCTGCTGCGCGACGCAGATCTCGCCCTGTATGAGGCCAAGGCGAGTGGTCGCAATCGCTTCCAGCTCTTCGCGTCGAGCATGCAGACCGCCTCTCGAGATCGCCTCGCACTCGAGATGGACCTGGCTGAGGCGCTCGACCACGAGCAACTCTTCCTTCTCTACCAGCCCACATTCGATCTGCGCTCAGAGCGAGTGATCGGGGTGGAGGCTTTGATCCGCTGGCGCCACCCGACCCGCGGCGTGATCTCCCCCGAGGAGTTCGTGCCGATCGGGCAGTGGGTGCTGCAGCGGGCCTGCCGGCAGGCAGCGACCTGGCACGCCCATGGCCACCAAGTCGGCATGTCGGTGAACGTGTCGGCGCGCCAGCTCGACGACGACGAGCTGATCGAGGAGGTCAGACGCGCGCTGGCAGAAAGCGGCCTTGACCCCAGTGCCCTCACGCTCGAGGTGACCGAGACGACGCTGATGCGCGACGCCGACGCCACCGCCACGCGTCTGGCGCGACTCAAGCAGCTCGGCGTTCGCATCGCCATCGATGACTTCGGCACCGGCTACAGCTCGCTCGCCTACCTGCGCCAGTTTCCCGCGGACTCCCTGAAGATCGATCGCTCGTTCATCGACGGAATCGCGACCTCCAAGGAGTCGGCCGCCCTCGTCCACACACTGGTGCAGCTCGGCAAGGCCCTCCACATCGAAACGCTCGCCGAGGGAATCGAGGATCGAGCCCAGCTCCAGGCCCTACAGCACGAACACTGCGACCAGGGACAGGGGTTCCTCTTCTCACGGCCGCTCGACGTCGACGCGGTCGAGGCCTTCCTCGACACACACGAGCCCGCGTCCGTGCTCAGCGCGTAGCGGCGAGATCGCCGCAACGGCAGAGAGACCGCGTGCCCGGGGGCAAGCGGCCTCTCTCGAGCCCAGTGATGCCGGTGACGCTCAGTGTTCGCGGCGCTGGCGGCGCTGCACGACCACAATCGAGAACCCGGCGCCCATCAGGAGCAGCCCGGCGCCGACGCTCCAGCGCAGGTCGAAGCCCGTGAAGGGAAGCGTGCTCGCTTTCGCGGCTTCCGCCGTGGGGGCGGCCGTCGTCGACGACGGTTCGGTTTCTTTGCTCGTGGTTTTCGGCGTACTGGTTTCTTTAGAGGGCGAGGTCCCCGTGCTCGGTTTGTTGGGTTCCTGGTTGTAGCCCGATTTGGTTTCTTTGGCCCCAAAGGCCGTACCCGGCCCCACGATGGCCATCGCAATCAAGAGCACCACCGGAAGAAGCGAAAGCCGGCGCAAGATACCGGCCGATCCCCTCCTCATCGGCGTTGCGGCTGCTGTCTGTGGCCTGCTCGAGGCCATGACATCGGTCCGAGTCATGCCAACCTCCCATTGGTGGTGTGTTGAACGCTTATGTGGCAAAGCACCGTCTCTGGTTCGCCATCTGGAGGCCATAGCCTGCCTCCTGAGGATGAAGGTGTATCAGCTACGCCGGTCACAGCAACTTCTCAAGCCGGCTGTTCCCTGCCCGCGAACCGCCCAAACGCGCTCATGAGAGCTGTACCCGCCCTTCGAGCGTCCCCTCGGCGAGCCTCCCCCGCAGGACCTTCTTGTCGAACTTGCCCACGCTCGTCTTGGGGATCTCGGCCACGAATGCAAACTCGTCGGGCAACCACCACCTGGCTACCCGGCCACGCAGATGCTCGATCAGCGCCTGCGCGTCCACATCGGCCTGCTCGCGCAACACCACACAGCAGAGTGGGCGCTCGGCCCAGCGCTCGTCCGGCTTGGCGATGACCGCCGCCTCGATCACATCCGGGTGGGACATCAGCTCGTTCTCGAGCTCCACCGAGGAGATCCACTCGCCACCGGACTTGATCACGTCCTTGGCCCGGTCGGTGATCTGGACGAAGCCCTTCTCGTCCACCGCCGCGATGTCGCCCGTGCGCAGCCAGCCCGAGTCGAACTTGTCCTCGTCGTCTTCGCGGAAATACGCCGAGGCGATCCAGGGACCGCGGACCTCTATCTCCCCCGTCGAGGTGCCGTCCCACGGCACCTCGACGCCGTCGGCGTCGATGAGCCGCAGCTCCACCCACGGCAGCGGGCGCCCCTGCTTGGCGCGATCGTCCCAGTAGGCGTCGTCGTGCTCGCCCTCGCGGGGCCGCGCGTAGGTCGCCACGGGGCTCGTCTCGGTCATCCCCCAGGCTTGGAAGATGCGCACGTCGTGGCGCTCCTCGAAGTCCTTCATCAGCTTACGCGGTACCGCCGAGCCCCCGCAGGCCGCGTTGGTCAGCGAGGAGAGGTCGACCTCCGGGTGCTCGTCTGCGTAGCGCAGAAGATCGTTGAAGATCGTGGGCACGCAGCCCATCAGCGTGGGCCGCTCGGCCGCGATCAGACCGGCCAGCGGCTCGGCGCCGAGGAAGCGGTCGGGCAGGATCAGGTCAGAGCCAGCGAGCGCCGCCCCGTACGGAAGTCCCCAGGCATTCGCGTGGAACATCGGCACCACGGCGAGAACCCGGTCGGCACGCGAGAGCCCGCTCCCGTCCGCCATCAACGTGGCCGAGGAGTGCAGGCTGATCGAGCGGTGCGAGTACAGCACGCCCTTGGGGTTGCCGGTGGTGCCGCTCGTGTAACAGAGGGCGGCAGCCTGGCGCTCGTCGAGCTCTGGATAGTCAAAGCTTCCCTCCCCTGCTTCCGCGAGCAGCTCCTCATAACGCAGAGCTCCCGGAAGTCCCCCAGCGTCGCCGTCGCCCAGCACCACGTAGTGCTCGACGCCCTCGAAGCTCCCCACCAGCGGCTCGAGGACGGGCACGAGCGAATCGTCCACGAAGATGACCTTGTCCTCGGCGTGGTTGACGATGTAGGTGAGCTGCTCGGCGAACAGCCGGACGTTCAACGTGTGCAGAACGGCTCCCACGCATGGCACGCCCATGTAGAGCTCGAAGTGGCGCTGGTTGTTCCAGGCGAAGCTCGCCACGCGCTCGCCCTGTCCGACGCCAAGCGCCCTGAGCGCCCGCGCCAGCCGGTCGATGCGCAACGTGAGCTCCGGGTGCCCCACGCGGGAGACCGACCCGTCGCCGAGCAGCGTCACCAGCTCTGAACCGTGGTTGCAGTCGCGCATGCGCCTGCGGATGTGGTTGAGCGTCAGTGGAAAATCGTCCTGCATCAGGCCCTGCAGCATCTGCGTCATCCCCTCCGGACTCCCTCTCGCGTCCTCAGCTGTCCGAACTCATCGTAAATACCCCGCGTACGCAGCGCGATGTCATCCCAGTCGAAGCTCAGGACGTGCTCGGATGCTTCTGTCACGAGGCGGTCGCGCAGCGCCTCGTCGACGAGCAGGCGTTCGATCATGATCCCGAGGTGCTCCGGGTCGCCACCGTTGAAGCGCAGCCCGACGCGCTCGCCCACCGGCACGACCTCGCGCAGCCCCCCGGTGTCGGCGACGATGCAGGGACAGCCGGAGGCCATCGCCTCCAGCGCAACCAGTCCAAACGGCTCATAGATCGAGGGAACCACGCACAGGTCGGCTATCCGGTAGAGCGAGTGCAGCACGTCATCGCCGATCCAGCCCACGAAGGTCCCGTGCTCGTGCAGCCCCAAGCGCTCGGCCTGTGCCTTCAGCTCGGCCTCGTGAGTGCCGCTGCCGGCCACCAGGAAGCGCACGTCGCCGACGCGCTCGATCACCGCCGGCAACGCCTCCAACGCCAGTTGAAAGCCCTTCTCGTAGACCAGGCGACCGACCAGCAGGACGAGCTTCTCCTGCGGCGCGGCGAACTCACGCCGCAGCGCCTGCAGATCGCCCGTGGGACGCAGTTCGCTCGGGTCCACGCCGTTCGGGATCACCGCCACCCGGCGCTCGTCGATGTCGAAGATGTCGGCCACGTGACCGCGCATGTAGTAGGAGCACACGATCACGGCATCGGCTCGACGAGCCATCCAGCGCTCGACAGAGTGGATGTGAGACTGGGGCGGATCGGCCACCCAGCCCTGGTGGCGCCCATGCTCGGTGGCGTGGATGGTGGTTATGTAGGGAACCTTCAGCCGGTCGGCTAGCTGAGCGGCAGCGCGGGCGACCAGCCAGTCGTGCCCATGGACCAGGTCGTAGCTGTGTTCATTCGCGAGCGTCTCCCCGGCCGCCAGCATGTCCTCGTTCATCTGCTCGACCCATGCCACGAACCGGTCGAGGTCGCGGGGCCAGCCGGGCTCGCGCACGCGGTGAACGTTGACCCCGGCGATCTCCTGGGGGCCGCAACGGCCGACCTCGGCGCTCGAGCCCACGCCGCGCGTGAGCACGTCCACCGCCACACCCTGGCGGACCAGCGCCTCGGCGAGCTTGCGCACGTGCCGCGCCAGACCGCCCTCGATCACCGGCGGATACTCCCAGGAGAGGATCAGCACGCGGTCGCTCATTCCCAGGACCCTATCTGCCCTAGCCGGAACATCCGGCGTCGTGGATGTCAACTCGCGGGTCCGCCTGCAGGCTGTCGTGCCGCCGTGCGCTCAGACTGCGATCAGCCCGAGCTCATCGAGGCGGCGGGCGGCGCGAGACGCGGACACCCGCGGTTGCATGGCCGACAGTACGCCATCCTCGTGCAGTGCCCGCACGGCCGCCTCGACCTCGGCGGCGTCTGCGTCGAGCTCGAAGCCGAGCTCCTCGCAGGTCATGCCGTCCGGGCCATCGGCGCCCAACAGCGCGAGGACGACCGCCCGCTGCAGTCCCCGGCCACCGCCGGCGCGCGATCTGCTGGCCTGCTCGTGCATGGGCGCCACTCCCTCTCGTCCCGGTGGCCCCGCTCGGGCCGCGGCCGGCCACCTTCTTGCCAGTGTGCCCGAGCCTACACCTCGACTCGAGCTGGCCGGCGCCCAGGAGGCGGCCAGCGTCTCCCCCACCTCCCGCGTGGCGAGCTGTGAGCGCAGGCAGGCTCAGGCCGACGGGCTGTCCCGCCCCAGGGTGAGATCGATCTCGAGCTGGCGCGGGGAGGGACGCAGCGGCTCGCTGGTCTGGCGCGGGCGTCCGCGCTTGGCCCAGTGACCGACCACCTCGCGGCTGCGGCAGCTGTAGTAGTTGATCCGCCGATCGGTCGGCTGCAGCGCCAGTCCGCCCGGCGCCTGACCGGTGACCACGGCGTGGAAGCGTCGGCCCTTGTGATCGACCTCGACGATGTCTCCCGCCTGGATGCCCTCGAGTCGCATTTGCCCCACGCACTCCAGCAGATCGCTCACACGAGGCGGACTCCTGCGGGCCGAGCCCAGGCTCTGCACGACGGACAGGCACAGTCAGGACGTAGGCTTGGTCGCGGTGCGGTGGCTCATTGACGGCATGAACGTGATCGGCACACGTCCGGACGCCTGGTGGAAGGACCGGCACGGCGCCATGATCAGGCTCGTGGACATGCTCGAGCGCTGGGCCGCCGCCAGCGGCGCCGAGGTCACGGTCGTGTTCGAGCAGCCGCCCTCGCCGCCGATCCGCTCCACGGTCATCGCAGTGGCACACGCCCCCCGGCCGCGGCGCGATTCGGCAGACGACGAGATCATCCGCATCCTCGCCGGCGACACCGAGCCGGGATCGGTCCGCGTGGTGACCTCGGATCTTTGGCTCTCCGATCGGGTCCACGCGATCGGAGCCACCGTCGAGCCCTCCGCGCCCTTCCGGGCGTTGATCGAAGACTCCTGATGGTGCCCAGCACGCGCTACGCGCACAGCGGCGAGGCCAGCATCGCCTACCAGGTCACCGGCGAGGGAGCCCTCGATCTCCTGTTCCTGCCCGGATGGATCTCACAGATCGAGCAGCTGTGGGAGGCGCCGGCGATGCGACGCTTCCTCGAGCGCCTCGCCGTGTTCAACCGCCTGATCCTGTTCGACCGCCGCGGAACGGGCCTCTCGGATCGCACGCTGGAGGAGCAGACGATCGAGCAGGACGCCGAGGACGCTCTCGCCGTACTGGACGCCGCCGGCAGCGAACGCGCCGCGCTGTTCACCTACTCGCTGGGCGGCCTCGTCGGGGCGCTGCTCGCGGCCGACTTTCCCGAGCGGGTGGGCGCCCTGATCATGTACGCATCGGTGGCGCGCACCTCCTGGGCTCCCGACTACGACTGGGCACTGACCAACGAGGAGCGCCAGGCCATGACCGAGCGAAACGCAGACGCGTGGGGCAAGAGCGACACCCCCGTGCTGCAGACGCTCGCGCCCTCGATGTCGGGCGACCGCGCGCTGGCCGAGTGGTTCGCTCGCATGCAGCGCCTGGCCGCGAGTCCCGCCGAGGCGCGGGCGATGTCGAGGTCCCTGGTCGACCTCGACGTCCGCGACACACTGCCCCGCATCCGCGTGCCCACGCTGGTGATGCACAGAAGCCGCGATCAGGCCTGGGACATCCGTCACTCGCGCTACCTGGCCGAGCACATCGCGGGTGCGCGCTTCGTCGAGCTCGACGGCAGGGACTCGTTTCCGTTCGTGGGCGACAGCGACGCGATCGTCGAGGAGATCGAGGAGTTCCTCACCGGCGGGCGCCGGGGCGGGGAGATCGCCCGCGGCCTGCTCACCGTGATGTTCACCGACATCGTCGAGGCCACCGCGCTCGCGGCAAGGCTCGGCGATGGACGCTGGCGCGACCTGTTGGCCCACCACGACGAAGAGGTCCGCGCCCAGCTCGGCCGCTTTGGCGGACGCGAGGTCAAGACCGTGGGGGACGGCTTTCTCGCCACCTTCGAGGGACCACCCTCGCGTGCGCTGCGCTGCGCGCTGGCGATCACCGCGGCGGCGCGTGAGCTCGGCATCGAGGTCCGCATCGGCATGCACACGGGCGAGTGCGAGCTGATCGGCGATGATGTGGGCGGCATGGCAGTCCACATCGCCTCGCGCGTCAACGGGCTCGCCGGCCCCGGCGAGGTGCTCGTCTCGGGCACCGTCTACGGGACGGTGGTGGGCGGTCCGTTCACATTCGAGGATCGAGGCTTCCACGAGCTCAAGGGCGTTCCGGGGCGCTGGCCGCTGTTCGCCCTGGGCGGTTGAGGAGCGGACGGTGCGGCTGATCACCTACGAGGACGATCGCTCCGGGCCGCGTGCCGGCGTGCTCCTGGGAGCCGGCGTGGCACCCCTCGAGGGACTGGGAGCGCCGTCGAGCAGCGTTCGCGGCCTGCTCGAGGCGCTCGACCCGGCCGGGCTTGCAGAGCTCGGGGAGCAGGCGGCCGCAGCGACCGAGCTGATTCCGCTCGCCGGTCTGCGGCTGCACGCACCGGTGCCGGATCCGCAGAAGATCATCTGTCTCGGGCTCAACTACCGCGACCACGCGGCCGAGACCGGGCAGCCGATCCCCACCGCGCCGATGTGGTTTGCCAAGTTCGCAAACTCCCTGAGGGGCGGTGGCGAGGAGGTGATCCTGCCGCGCGAGCACGCCGAGCACGTCGACTATGAGGCCGAGCTGGCGATCGTGATCGGGCGCCCCGCCCACCGGGTGGAGGCCTCTGAGGCGCTCGATCACGTGGCCGGGGCAATGGCCTTCAATGACCTCAGCGCCCGCGACCTGCAGTTCCAGAACCCGCTGTGGACCAGCGGCAAGGCGATCGACACCTTTGCCCCCTGCGGCCCGTCGCTGGTGACCCTCGATGAGATCCCAGACCTCCAGGCGCTTGGCCTGCGCACCCGCATAGACGGCGAGCTCGTGCAGGAGGGCAGCACCGCCGATCAGATCTTCGGCGTGGCCGAGACGGTCGCATGGCTCTCGCGCACGATGACCCTGCTCCCGGGCGACATCATCGCCACGGGCACCCCGGCGGGAGTCGGGGCGGCGAAGGGGCGGTTCCTGCACGACGGCGAGACCGTCGAAGTGGAGGTGGACGGGATCGGCGCTGTCTCCAACCCGATCCGGGTCGAGTAGCCGAGCGATGCCGGTCGAGGACGCGACCGAGAGCGATCTGGCGCTGCTTCAGCTGCGCCTCTGAGCGCCTACCCGGTGCACTTGACTTTGACGTGGTGGTCGAAACCGCCCTTCGCGTTGTTCGTGTTCCAGAACGCGTGGGCGTCGATCAGATACTTCCCGGGCGGCCCTTCGATCGGGACGGTGTCAGTGCCCGAGGAGCCATTGAAGGTGAAGATGGTCGTGGAGACCACCTGGCCGGCGACGGTGAGGACCTGGTGGACCGTATTGCCTTCGGCTTCGGGAAATCCCGTATAGACAAAGGTCACCTGGGTACAGCTGATCTCTGTGATGCCGATCCCGCCCGGGATCGTGACCGTGACGGTGTTCGACGTGCTCGCGACCGACGGCCCGTCACCCGGCGGGGGCGTGGCCAGCGCGTCCGCGGTGTTCTCGTAGAAGCCGGTTTTGCCGTCTCGATTGACGAGCACGTGACTGCAGGTGTAGGTGCTCGACGCGCCTGGCGCGAGCAGGCTTTCGCCCGGGCCACCCGCGATCGAGGCGCAATGGGCGTCGGTGAGGCTCTCGATGCGCAACGGCACGTTGCCGGTGTTCGTCACGAGCATCTCGTAGTCGATCGTGCGTCCGACCTCGCTGGCCAGCGGTGCGGTCGTGAGGCCCGCTTCGCTGCCGGCGATTTCCTGGAGCTTCTCGATCGAGAAGCCCGGTTCGGCGGGAACGTTTACGACGACGGCGTCGGAGCTATGGGTGATCGGCGAGCCGCCGACCGCCGCAGCGGTGGCGGTGGCCTGGTTGGTGTAGGAGCCGCCGGCGCTCAGCACGTGATCGCAGGTGTAGGTGCTCGACGCGCCCGGCGCGAGCGGGCTTTCGCCCGAGCCGCCCGCGATCGTGCCTTCGTCGCAGTGCGGGTCGGTGAAGCTCGAGAAGGTCACCGGCACCACGCCTGTGTTGGTCACGACGATTTCGTATTCGACCGTCTGACCGATACTGCCTGCGAGCGGGAGGGTCGTGAATCCGGCTTCGCTACCCCGTATCCGCTGCTGCTTTTCGATCGAGAAGTCGGCTGCGCACCTCACCTGGACGTGATGGTCAAAGCCGCCTTTCACGCCGTTGGTGCGCCATACCGCGTGGGCGTCGATCAAGTACTTTCCCGCAACCGCTGTGATCGGGACCGTGTCCGAGCCGGAGGGGCCGTCGAAGCTGAAGGTGGTCTTCGAGATCACGTTGTGGGCGATCGTGACCACCTGGGTGACCGTGTTGCCCGGGGCGTTGGCGAAGCCTTCATAGGAGAAGACCACGTGCTGGCATGTGATTTCGGTCGTGCCGGTCCCGGCTCCCGCGGCCTGAGCCGAGGAGGCGCCCAGCGCCGCCAGCATCAGTGCCGCGGACAGTGCGAGCAGCAGCGATCGGGCTCGCTCGCGCCGAGCGGGACCTGGGTCATCGACCACGCTTGGGCAGCGCCCCACGCTCGCAGACATCGTCGTTCCCTCCGTCATGTCGCATGTCACGGCAAACAAGCCGCCGGCCAGCCTGCCGCCTCCGACGGGTGAGCCTACACGAGGGCCCTGTCGTTTCTCCCGAGCGCGCTGACTGCGGCCGCATGCGCCATTCACAAGCTGTTGACATTTGGAGCGGACTCCGGTTAGCGTGCTCTCAGTGCGAGTGGTACATCCGGGCACAGGGGGCCTCCCGGATGCTCGGGACCACGCTCGGCCCTCAACGAGGACGGGGAGGGACTCAATGCGCAGCAAGCTAATCGCCAGCCTCGCACCGCTGCTGGCCATCACGGCGTTTGCCGTCGTGCCCGCGGCGGCTCAGGCCACACCACATTGGTACAAAGGAGTCACGTTGGTGGGCTCCTCGCCGGTCACCGTCACAACCGGAGGGGCACTCACGATCAACGCGCTGTCAGCGACGATCACGTGCAAACTGACAGACAGCGAGGAAATCTGGAACCCGATCGGGGGCGGAGCGGGCGAAGATCTGATGACGACGTTCACGCTGTCTGGGTGCAAAAACAAAGTCGCCTCCGCCGCCTGTCCAAAAGGTGCGCTGACAGTGAAAGCGGAAGCCCTGCCATGGCGCTCGCTGCTCTACTCCACACCGCCACCCGGCAGCGTCATACGAGATGAAATCATGAAGGTCCGGCTCTGGGTCGGGTGTGCAGGATCGGCCGGCACGGTCGGGGACGAATTCGAAGGCACGCTGACCCCGGAAGTTGGCAACGGCGTTCTCAACTTCGGCGGCCCCGGCGGTGGGACGCTCTACGACAGTGGATCCAATCCGCTGACTGTCACGGGTGTGGACAAACTCAAAGCGTCCAAAGGCAAAATCACGGCCAAAGACCCGTGAGCACCACCCAGGCGTGAGCGGTCTGCGGCCGGCTTCGAGCTGGCCGCAGGCGCGCACGGGACGATCGGGGTCAGCCGCCGAACCAGCGGGCGCGGCGGCTTGATCCGAAGTGCTGCTTCTCGGTTACGAGAGCGCTGGAGGGCTCTTGGAAGGCGCCTGTCGGCGTCGGCCCTGAGAGGAAGTCCACGTCCACGCGACCGACGCGACCGGAACCGAACTCGATGTAGCAGGAGCCGCGACCGTCATAGGCGCTCGGTCGCTCGCCGCCCCTCAGATCTGCGATCAGCGAAGCCGCGACGACCCGAGCCGGACCCTCCGCGAACACCCCCGCTTTCGGCACTCCGGTCGCGGCAACGTCGCCGATTGCATAGACGCCGGGAAAGCGAGTCTCGAGCGTCTTCGGATCGACGGGCACGCATGTGTCCTCGATCATGCCGCTCGCCGCGACCACGTCGGGGGCGCGGTGCTTGGGAACGCCGAGGAAGAGGTCATAGGGCATCTCGCTGCCGTCGTCGAGGACCACGACACCACGCGCCCCGTCCAGCGAGCTCACGCGACGGCCGGGGACGAACTCGATGTCACGCTCGGCGAAGGCGGCCACCAATGCACGAGATGTCTCCGGCGACGGCGGAACCGGGCTCCCGAACGGGATCACGAAGGAGATCTCGCAATCGGCGCGGACGCCCCGTGCGGACAGGTAGTCGTGCAACAGCAGCGCCGTCTCGCTCGGCGCCGGTGGGCACTTGAACGGCGCTCCGCAGACGCCCACGATCGCCCGCCCGTGCGTGAACGTGGGAAGGATCCCGGCCAGCCGTTCGGCTCCGGCCACCGAGTAGAACTCGTTGCCCGCCTCGGCCAGTCCCGGCGTTGCCTCCAGGTCATAGTCGGCTCCGAGCGCCACCACCAGCACGTCGGCCTCGTGTACTCCCGCGTCCGTGGTCACGCGCCGCGCCTGGGGATCGATCGCGGTGATCGTCTCCTGCAGGAAGCGAACTCCCGGCTTCTCGATGTCCCGGTAGGCGAGCCGGACCGCCTCGGGCGTCGTGCGCCCGAACATCACGTCGAGCTTCGAGTACCCGAAGACGAACACGTCGTTCTTGTCGATCAGCGTCACCTCGACGCTGTCGCCCAGCTCCTCCGACAGCGACGTCGCGAGCTCGAGACCTCCGAATCCAGCCCCCAGAATGACTATCCGCGTGTCGATGGCGGGGACGATAACCGACCGCGCCAGGCGGGCGTCAAACCGGTCGATCCCGATCTTCAACCGTCATCGGGGCGGCGGGATTCGAACCCACGACCCCCTGCTCCCAAAGCAGGTGCGCTACCAGGCTGCGCCACGCCCCGTACAGCTAAGAGTAGTCGTCCCAGAAGCATCCGCACTGCGGACGTCCGCTGATAGCGTCCCGGGCGGCCATGGCTGACGTTCAACCACTGCGCGCGTTGCACTACGACCCATCGGTCGCAGGAGCGCTCGCGGACGTCGTGGCACCTCCCTACGACGTGATCGATGCCGCTCAGCGCACCGCTCTACTCGAACGCTCGCCCTTCAACGTGGTGGCCGTCGATCTGCCCCAGGGCGAGCCCGGCGGGCGCGACCCGTATGAGGCGGCCGGCCAGCTGTTCGAGAGCTGGCAGCTGCAGGGGGCGCTGGTGCGCGACCCGCAGCCGGCGCTGTGGGCTCACACCCAGGAGTACACGGGCCCCGACGGGGTCAGGCGCACGCGTCGCGGCTTCTTCTGTCGCGTGCGAATCGAGGACTATGGGCCCGGCCGCGTGCGCCCGCACGAGCGGACCCATCCCGGTCCAAAGGAGGATCGCCTGCGCCTGACAAGGGCGACGCGGGCCAACATCTCCCCCATCTTCTCGCTCTTCTCAGACCCCGCTGGCGCCACCTGGCGAGCGATCGTTCCGGCCACCGATCGCCCGCCATGGGGCGAGGTGAGCGACTCCGACGGCACCGTCCACCGCCTTTGGCGCGTGGGCGAGCCCGAGGCGATCGCCTCGGTGCAGGCGGCCACGCGCGAGGCCGAGCTGCTGATCGCCGACGGCCATCACCGCTACGAGACGATGCAGGCCTATGCGGAGGAGCTGGGTGGCGAGGGCGAGCACCGCTACATCCTCATGTGCCTGGTGGCTCTGGAGGACCCAGGACTGACCGTCTTTCCCACCCATCGCCTCGTGCGGGGGCTCGACGACGGTCGTCGCGAAGCGCTCGCACAGGCGCTCGCCCGCGACTTCGACACCCTCGAGGTGCCCCTCGAGCAGATCGCGCCGGAGCCCGGCGGTGGACCCTTGCGGCTCGGCTACATCGACGGGCGCGACGGGCGGGCTCTGCGACTGACGCTCAAGGACCAGGCGATCGCCGACGCGGCGCTGCAGGGACGCTCCGAGGCCTACCGTCACCTGGACACGGGCGTGCTGGAGACATTGGTGTTGAAGGGCGCGCTCGGTCTCAGCGACGAGGACATCTCTCATTTCAACGGGCTCTTCTACGCCCGCGACACGGCCGAGGCGCTGGCGATGGTCTCCTCGGGCGAGTACGACGCGGCCTTTCTGATGCGTCCAACCCCCGTGGAGCAGGTCCGAGAGGTGGCCGCCGCCGGCGAGAACATGCCGCCCAAGTCGACCTTCTTCTTTCCCAAGCTGCTCACTGGGCTGCTGTTCAACCCGCTTTCCTAGCCGCAGCGGGGCTATGATCAAGCCAGAGGCAGGGCGGAGCGATTGAAGGGATCCACATGACCGATACGCAAGGGCTCACAAGGATGAAAGCCACCGCGCGGCGAGACGGCGGGACGCTCAGGCACACCGTGCAGGTTCGCGACCACCAGGTGACCGTCGACGAGCCGCTGGAGCAGGGCGGCGACGACACCGGCCCTGACCCGCGCGAGCTGCTCGCCGTGAGCCTCGCCTCGTGCACGGCCATCACGATGGAGATGTACGCGGCCCGCAAGGGCTGGGACATCGGTCACGTGGAGGTCGACGTCGAGTACAGCCCAGCCGAGCGCGGCTGTCCGACCAAGTTCCAGCTCGTGATGCGCCTGCCGGACGACCTCCCCGAGGAGCAGGTCGAGAAGCTGCGCGTGATCGCCGCCAAGTGCCCCGTGCACCGCGCCCTCGACGGCGAGGTCATGTTCCAGGAGCGCATTGAGCGCGTTCACCTGGCCGCCTGAGCTTTCCGCCGCCGGCATCGAGCAGCCCGCGCCCGGCGATCAGGTAGCCGCGGCCGTCCTCGTCCCGCTGTTCCTGCAGGGTCCCGAGGAGGAGCCGCACGTCGTGCTCACGCGCCGCAGGGCCGATCTACGCCGCCACGCCGGCGAGATCTCCTTTCCGGGAGGACGCCGGGATGCTGCCGACGCCGACCTCGCCGAGACCGCTCTGCGCGAGGCCGAGGAGGAGATCGGCCTGGAGCGCGTCCACGTGCGCCTGCTGGGCGAGCTCCCTCCCACCTCGACCTTCGCCACCAAATACGTCATCCACCCATTCGTCGGCGCCGTCCCCGCGGGCATCGCCTGGCGGCTCTCCCCGCGCGAGGTCGACGCCGTGCTCGAGTTGTCCCTGAGCGCGCTCAGCGCGGGCAGGACGCGAACGCAGATCGAGCGCCGCGGCATCACCTTCGAGACCGACGCCTTCGTGGTCGACGATCACCTCATCTGGGGCGCCACCGCCCGCATCCTCGAGAACCTGTTCGAGCGACTGCGGGCGGGTGGCTCCGACGACCGGCTTGCGCTGGCCTAGCGACTCCTAGCTCGGCTGCGGGACGATCCGGATGTAGGGGCGGGGCTCCTCCCAGCCGTCCGGGTAGGCCTCTTTGGCCTGGTCGTTGGAGACAGAGCCCGCGATGATCACCTTCTCGCCCGGCTTCCAGTTGACGGGCGTCGCGACCTTGTGGTTGGCGGTGAGCTGGAGCGAGTCGATCACGCGCAGGACCTCGTCGAAGTTGCGCCCTGTGGTCATCGGGTAGATAAGGATCAGCTTGACCTTCTTGTCGGGCCCGATCACGAACACGTTGCGGACCGTCTGATTGTCCGCCGGCGTGCGCGCCAGCGGGTCGCCGGAGGTACCCGAGGGCAGCATGCCGTAGAGCTTTGAGACGTTGAAGTCGCTGTCGCTGATGATCGGATAGTTGGGGGCCGTGCCCTGCGTCTCCTCGATGTCCTTGGCCCACGCCTCGTGGTTCTCGAGGGCGTCTACCGAGAGACCGATGATCTTCACGTTGCGAGCATCGAACTCGGGCTTGGCGTTCGCCATGTAGCCGAGCTCGGTGGTGCACACCGGCGTGAAGTCCTTGGGGTGCGAGAACAGCACCGCCCAGGAGTCACCGATCCAGTCATGGAACTTGATGCGGCCCTCGGTGGTGTCCGCCTCGAAGTCGGGGGCTGTGTCGCCAAGTTGCAGCGTCATTGATGTCGTCCTTTCTCGATGAAGAGCCCGTGCGGACTTCGGACAAGAGAGACCGGCCCTCCAGGGTGAATCCTGATCAGCTTTACGGGGATTACACTCAGCATAGCGCCCCGCACCGGCGCACAGGGGTGCGCCGCTCAGCTGCTGGGGGTCCAGCCCGACAGTCCGCTCCAGGCGCCCCGCACCTCGACGTCGGAGACCGTCGAGGAGTACATCGCGCGCGGCCATAGGCCGCCGAGCACCATCGCCAGAGCGCCCAGCAGCGCGAGCCATGAGCCCTCGCGCAACGACAGCGAAACTAGGTTGCCGGCGGGCGCGGGCGGATCGACCATGCGGTAGAGCACGCAGATGGCGGCCACCGATCCGAGCACGACGACCGAGCCGCCTGCTCCGGCCGGCATCGAGGCGCCCGAGCGCGCCAACGGAAGGATCGCATCGAGCATCGCCAGGCCGGCGAGCACGAGCAGGAGAACGTTCATGTCGTGCAGCGCCTGGTGAGCGCTGAGCGCCGCGAACTGCTGACCGGCGAGCCCTCCGAGAGCGGCGTGAGCGCCACTCATGAGCGACTGCATGGCGGCGTTGCCGTACTGCGAGGCCACCTGATCGCCGAGTTGCTGGGCAAAGCTCACCCCAGCGGGCGTGAAGCTCAGCGCGTACCAGGGCAGGAACACCGACACGGCGAGCACGATCGCGCCGAGCGCGGAGACGGCAAGTCCATATCGGGATCGATCGCCGGCCATCTTGGGGCCATCATCGGCTCGCGCGGCCCGAGGCTTGATACAGGCGTCACGATCATGCGCGCGTGAGCAATGCCTCGACCGCCGCGCCTGCCTGCGCGAGCCACTCTGCGCCGTCGAGCGGGTCCGCCGTGAGCACCGCCACCGGGATGGCGCTGCGCTCGGTGAGCCTGCGAACGGTGCGCTCGCCCTCGGCCAGCAGATCCGCGGGCACCCCGGTCCCGCGCGCCTCATAGAGGAAGCCCCGAACGGTCGTGTCGATGGCCTGGGTCAGGAAGAACTCAAGGCGCGTGGTGAACAGGGCGCGCAGCTCCTCCTCGGAGCCACTTGCCGTGCCCAGCATCCAACAGAGGATCGTGACGCTGTCCAGCGCGCCCCTGAGGGTGGCGAGGCGGTCGGGCGTTCCGACCCAGCACTCGGCTCCGGTGCGCTCGATGGCCGCGCGCCCCTCCTCCGCGCGCGTGGTGATGCGAACGGCGTGCCTGTCGCTCACCAGCGTTGCGGCCAGCTGGCGCCCCCTGCAGCCACCGCCGACGATCATCACGCGCGCCACGGCGGCGCATCTTACGCACGTCGCGCCACACGCCCCGCGGTCGCCGATTTGCGTACGCGACCAGCACATGCTCCCCGGGCGATGGAAGCCTCGACTACCATCCGCAGCCCGCCATGACCGAGCAATCCCCAGTCACCATGGAGAAGATCGTCGCGCTGTGCAAGCGCCGCGGTTTCGTGTTCCCCTCCTCGGAGATCTACGGCGGCGTCGGCTCGACCTACGACTACGGCCACTACGGAGTCCTGCTCAAGACCAACGTCAAGAACGAGTGGTGGCGGGCGATGCTCCAGGAACGCGACGACATCGTGGCGATCGACTCGGCGATCCTCCAGCACCCCCGCGTGTGGGAGGCCTCCGGGCACCTCGCCGGCTTCACCGATCCCCTCGTCGACTGCAAGACCTGCGGCCAGCGCTTCCGCGCCGACCATCTCGGCGATCTCCCCTGCGGACGCAAACCCTCCAAGCACCCCGGCGAGACCGATGAGTGCGACCTCACCGAGGCGCGCGACTTCAACCTGATGTTCGAGACCACGATCGGTCCCGTCAAGGAGTCCGGCGCCACCGCATACCTGCGCCCCGAGACCGCCCAGGGGATCTTCATCAACTTCAAGAACGTGCTGCAGTTCTCGCGCAAGAAGCCGCCCTTCGGGATCGCCCAGGTCGGCAAGTCCTTCCGCAACGAGATCACCCCGGGCAACTTCATCTTCCGCACGCGCGAGTTCGAGCAGATGGAGATGGAGTTCTTCGTACCGCCCGCCGAGGCCCAGAAGTGGTTCGAGCACTGGCTCTCAGAGCGCGAGCGCTGGTACACCGAGCTGGGCATCCGCCCCGACCATCTGCGCCTGCGCGCGCACGACGCAGACGAGCTCTCCCACTACTCCTCGGGCACCAGCGACGTCGAATACCTCTTCCCGATCGGCTGGTCGGAGCTCGAGGGGATCGCCAACCGCGGTGACTTCGACCTCTCCCGACACGCCGAGTTCTCGGGCCAGAAGCTCGAGTACTTCGACCAGGCCAGCGGCGAGCGCTACGTGCCCCACGTGATCGAGCCGGCCGCCGGCGCCGACCGTGCAACGCTTGCCTTCCTGGTGGACTCATACGACGAGGAAGTCGTGGAGCGCGAGGGCACGGGCGCCGGCGAGACGCGCACGGTGCTGCGCCTGCACCCGCGCCTCTCGCCCGTGAAGGCGGCGGTGCTCCCGCTCGTCAACAAGGACGGCCAGCCGGAGCTAGCCCGCGAGGTGCACGATGCGCTGCGGGGGCGCGTGCAGTCCGAGTACGACGACGGCGGCGCGATCGGCAAGCGCTACCGCCGCCAGGATGAGATCGGCACCCCCTTCTGCCTTACGATCGACCACCAGAGCATCGAGGACCGCACCTTGACGTTGCGCGACCGCGACTCGCTGGCGCAGGAGCGCCTGCCGATCGAGGGCATCGCCAAGGAGATAGAGCGACGCGTGAACGCCTCGTGGATCACACCGAAGCTGAGCGGTGTATAGCAATGGTGATACACGACGTGAAGCAGAACACATGCACGCCCCCACGTTCGCATTCCGCACGACCCCGATAGGAGAGGGATGGACTTCGACCTGACCGACGAGCAGCGCCTGATCAAGCAGACCGCACGCGAGTTCACCGACAACGAGCTCATCGAGCGGACTAGGGAAAACGCGCGCAACCATCACTTCGACCTCGATCTGGTCAAGAAGATCGCAGACCAGGGCTACCTCGGTGCGATCGTCCCGGCGGAGTACGGCGGCGCCGGCCTGGACTACCTCAGCTACGGGCTGATCGTCGAGGAGATCGGCCGCGGCGACTCGGCCATCCGCACGGTGATCTCGGTGCAGACCTCGCTCGTGTGCTCGGCGATCCTCAAGTGGGGCACCGAGGAGCAGAAGCACCACTACCTGCCCAGGCTCTGCTCGGGCGAGTGGCTGGGGTGCTTCGGGCTGACCGAGCCCGACACCGGCTCCGACGCCGCCAACCAGCGCACCCGCGCCAAGAAGACCGACTCCGGCTGGGTGATCAACGGAGCCAAGATGTGGATCTCGATGGGCAACTACGCCAAGGTTGCGCTGATCTTCGCCCAGACCGACCCCGAGCTCGGCTACAAGGGCCTCGCGTGCTTTCTCGTGGACACCGACCAGGCGGGCTACAAACCGCAGACGATCGAGCACAAGATGGGGCTGCACGCCTCGGACACCGCCTCGATCGCGCTGGAAGACGTGGAGGTCTCAGACGATCAGATGCTGGGCGGGATCGGCGACGGCTTCAAAGTTGCGATGTCGGCGCTCGACTCCGGGCGCTACTCCGTGGCCGCGGGCTGCGTGGGGATCTGCCAGGGCTGCGTGGAGGAGTCGGTCTCCTACGCCAAGGAGCGCCAGCAGTTCGGGCGCCCGATCGCGAGCTTCCAATTGGTCCAGGCGATGATCGCCGACATGGTGCTCAAGACGGACGCCTCGCGAATGCTCGTGTGGCGCGCCGGCTTCCTCAAGGACCAAGGCCGCCCCAACACGCTCGAGACCTCGGTTGCCAAGCTCCACGCGACGGAGGCGTCGCTCGAGTGCGCCAACCTCGCAATCCAGGTGCACGGAGGAGCGGGCTACGTCGATGACCACCCCGTCGAGCGCTACTTCCGCGACGCCCGCGTCACGACCCTGTACGAGGGAACCTCGCAGATCCAGAAACTGATCATCGGGCGCGAAATGACGGGCATCGGCGCGCTCGTTCCCGCGTGAGCCGCCCAGCGAACATCATCGGCGTGTTGGGTGCCGGCACGATGGGGGCCGGCATCGCCCAGCTCGCGTGCCGCTCGGGCGCGAGGACGCTCCTGCACGATCCCGTCCCAGAGGCGCTCCACAGTGGCGCGGAGAAGCTGCGCGCGGGCCTGCGCAAGGAAGCCGCGCGCGGCCGTCTCAGCGCCGAGGAGGCAGACGCAGCAGCCGTGCGCCTGGAGGCGGTGGACTCGCTGGAGGCATTTGCCCCCTGCGAGCTGATCATCGAGGCGGTGCCCGAGCGCCTCGAGCTCAAGCACGAGATCTACGCGCGCCTGTCGGAGATCGTGAGCGAGGAGTGCGTGCTTGCAACCAACACCTCCTCGCTGCTGGTCACAGCCATCGCCGCGGCTGCGAGCCGTCCCGAGCGCGTCGTGGGGATGCACTTCTTCAACCCCGCGCCGCTCATGCGACTGCTCGAGGTGGTGGCCGGCGAGGAGTCCTCGCCCGAGTCCCTGGCGCTCGCCCACGCCACCGGCGAGGCGATGGGCAAGACCGTGATCCGCGCCAGCGACGGACCGGGCTTCCTCGTCAACCGCTGCAACCGGCCCTTCGGCCTCGAGGCCCTGCGCCTGGCGCAGGAGCAGATCGCGGACATCGAGACGATCGACCGCGTCTGCCGGATGCAGGGCGGCTTTCGCATGGGCCCGTTCGAGCTCATGGACCTCGTCGGCGTGGACACCGGCTTCGAGATCTCAAAGAGCTTCTTCGCCCAGAGCTTCGGCGAGCCGCGCTGGCGCCCCTCGCCGATCACGGCTCGTTACGTGGCCGCCGGGCGTCACGGACGCAAGACGGGGCGCGGCTACTACACCTACCCGCCCGCCGGCGAGGTCGGTGCGGCGCGCTATCGCCCCGAGGACCCGGAACCGCCCGAGAGCGACGTGCAGCGCAGCGGCGAGGGCGTGATCGTGATCGCCGGGCACGGCACCCTGGCCGCGGAGCTGCGCGAGGCGGCGGGCGGGGTGGGCTATGAGATCCGCTCTCCCAACGACCCCACGGGCGGGATCCTCCCGGCGCTCATCATCGACTGCGACCGCGAGCCCCCCGGGGGCCAGCGTGGCTCCGCCTCGGGCGAGCGGCGTCCGGATCGCCGCGGCCAGGGCAGGCCCGCGCCACAGGGCGGCGCATACCTGGTGCTCTGCGCCGCGGGGTCGCTCGGTGTGCTCGATCCGGAGGGCAGCGGAGTCGGCTTCCACGCGCTGGCGCCGTTCGCGGATGCTCGCCTGATAGAGCTCACGCGCAACGAGAGCTCCTCCCCCCTGGCAGCCGCACGCGCAGAACGCTTCTTCAACGCGCTCGGCAAGCACGTGGCCTGGGTCGGCGACGCTCCCGGCCTGGTGCTGGGGCGGATCGTCTGTCAGGTCATCAACGAGTCGGCGTTCGCGCTCGGAGAAGGCGTGGGCGAGGCACGCGACATCGACCTCGGGATGGTCCTCGGTCTGAGCCATCCGCACGGCCCGTTCGAGTGGGCCGATGCGATCGGGCTCGATCATGTGCTCGCCGTGCTCGAGGCCCTGTGCGACGAGTACCGCGAGGAGCGCTATCGCCCGGCTCCAGCGCTGCGCCGGCTGGCGGCGGCGGGAAGGCTGGGGCGGGCAAGTGGAGCCGGGTTCTTCGACTACGAGACCTGAGCGACCTCACGTTCTCGAGGCGCCTTGCGTTAAACGATCGTGAGCGAGCCCCTCCCCCCCTTTCAACGCTTCCTCGATGCCCACCGCGAGATCGTGTGGCGCTTCCTGCTCGCCTCGGTCGGTCCGGTCGAGGCCGAAGACTGCTTCCAGGACACCTTCGTGGCGGCGCTGCGCGCCTACCCGCGCCTGCGCGCAGGATCCAACCTGCGCTCCTGGGTGCTGACGATCGCGCACAACAAGGCGCTCGACTCCCACCGAGCCCGCGCCAGGGGCGCGATCCCGGTGGCCGAGCCGGCGGCGGTGGACAGACGCACCGAGCCCTCGCCCGGGGCCCGCGACGAGACCCTTTGGGAGGCTGTCGAGGAGCTGCCCGATCGGCAGCGCTCGGCCGTGATGCTGCGCTATGTCGCAGACCTTCCCCACCGCGACATAGCGGCGGCGATCGGCTGCTCGGAGGAGGCTGCGAGACGCTCGCTGCACGAGGGATTGACCAAGCTGCGAAAGGCGGTGCCCGCATGAACGAGAATCAGCCACCCCAGGAGCACGAGATGGTCGCCGAGGCGCTTCGCCGCGGCCCCGGGGCAGGCCCCGGCGCAAGCGCAAGCGCGGCCGGCGCCCTGGGTGGTGATGCGCAGGCCGACGTCGAACGCGCCGCCGCCGGTGCAGCCCGCCGCCTGGCCGATCGCGCCGCCTCCGAAGGTCTCGCCGATGTGAGCTACGCGCCCGTTGATTCTCCGTTCGGCCCACTGCTCGCCGCCACCACCGAGCGGGGCCTGGTACGCCTGGCCTTCCCGGAGGAGAGCATCGACACGGTGCTCGAACGGCTCGCCCGCCACCTGTCACCGCGAATCGTGGAGTCCTCGGCGCCCCTCGACCCGCTGCGCAGGGAGCTCGAGGACTACTTCCACGGCACCCGCCGCACATTCGAGGTGGCGCTCGACTGGTCGCTGATCGGCCCGTTCGGGCGGCGCGTGCTGCGCGTGACCTCCGATATTCCCTACGGCGGCGTGCTCAGCTATGGCGAGGTGGCGGCTGAGGCGGGCAGTCCGCGCGGGTCCCGCGCGGCTGGCAACGCGCTCGGATCGAACCCGATTCCGATCGTGATCCCCTGCCATCGCGTGCTGCGCACGGGCGGCGCGCTCGGTGGCTACGGCGGCGGGCTCGATCGCAAGCGCTACCTGCTCGAGCTCGAGGGCGCTATCGAGTAGGCGCTACGGCGCCAGGTCGGCCACGGGCGCATACTGCGCCTCAGCGGGATCGCCGGCCGGCATCTCCGCCGGCACGGGCACGCCCGGGGTGTCGCGCAGGTACCACTCGGCGTCGAGCGCGGCCTGGCATCCGGAGGCGGCGGCGGTGATGGCCTGGCGATATGTGTGGTCGACGAGGTCGCCCGCCGCGAACACTCCGGGGCGGTTGGTGCGGGTGGACTTGCCGGCCGTTATGACGTAGCCGTTCTCGTCCACGTCGATCTGGCCCCGCACGAGCGCGGACTGGGGCTCGTGGCCGACGGCCACGAAGGTGCCGGACGCCGGTATCTCGAGCTCCGCCCCGGTGACCGTGTTGACCAGTGCCGCGTGGCCCAGCACACCGCTCTCGCCGGCGACGAACTCGGCCACGCGGTAGGGGGTCACGAACTCGATGTTCTCCTGTGCACGTGCGCGCTCGAGCATGATCTTCGACGCACGGAACTCGTCGCGGCGATGCACGATGCTCACCTTGGATGCGAACTTCGACAGGAAGATGGCCTCCTCCATCGCGGAGTCCCCGCCGCCGACGATGATCGTGGGCGCCTCCTTGAAGAAGGCGGCGTCACAGGTGGCGCAGTAGCTGACCCCGCGCCCGGCGAGCTCCTCCTCGCCGGAGACCCCGAGCTTCTTGTGCTCGGCACCCATCGCCAGCACGACCGTGCGCGCGCGATGCTCGGTGTCCCCGACCCACACACTGTGCACACCGCCGGGCTCGGTGGCGAGCTCCACGCGATCGGCCTGGTCGGTGCTCAGGCGGGCACCGAAGCGCTCTGCCTGGTCGCGAAACTTCTGCATCATCTCGGGCCCCATCACGCCCTCGGGGAAGCCTGGGTAGTTCTCCACGTCGGTCGTCTGCTGCAGCAGCCCACCCCACGCGAAGCCCTCGATCACCAGCGGATGGAGATTGGCGCGTGCGGTGTACAGACCGGCCGTGTAGCCGGCGGGCCCGCTGCCGACGATGATCACGTTCTCTACCTCGCTCATCTCATCTCCAATTCTCGCGCTCTCGGGCCGCAGCTGGCGGACTGTTTCCAAGGCGCTTTACTTTGTAAAGTTTAGCACGGGGACTGGCATTGCGCACAGGTTACGATCCCTGGAGCGCCCCCGCTGGCTCCGATGATCCCACGTGCGGAGCACCCGCCGGCGCGAGGCTCTGCTCGTCGCGCCAGCGCGCCACGGTGCGGCGCAGCTGGAAGTAGGCGACGACCCCCGGCAATGTCGGCAGCCAGAACGAGATCCCACGATAGGACAGCACCGCGAGCACCGCCAGGTTGAAGTCGACACCGAAGGCGGCCAAGGCTCCGATCATCCCCCCCTCCACGCCTCCGAGGCCGCCGGGGAGAGGCAGCAGGTTGCCCAACATCCCAACGAAGTAGGCCATCCAGATGACCGTGAATGGCGGGGGCGAGCCGAAGGCGTGGAACATCGCCCACAGCACCGAGATGTCAAAGCCCCACCAGGCGAGCGCCCCGAGCAGCCCGGCGTCGCGCGAGCGGATCAGGTCGATCGCTGTCCGCACCCCGCTGGCGGCAAGCGCGGGAGCGGTCACGGCGCGTGCGACCCAGTGGGCGAGGCGCCCCGAGCCCGAGGCCCAGCGCTGCAGACGTCGCTCGAGATCGCCGGGCAGAAGGGCCATCGCACCGGCGAGAGCGAAAAGGACGGCTGCCACGATCGCCGGCAATATGGTGATCGCAAACGAGCCCCCTCCCGGGAACAGACCCGAGCCCAGACCGATGCCGTCGATCAGCAGCGAGGCCGCGTAGACCACGTACAGCAGCACCATGAAGGCGACCATGCGACACGCCACCAACCGCGGCTCCATGCCCGAACGCCGCAGCGACCACGCCGTCAGCGCGACCCCGCCGGCGCCGGCCGCTGCGAACAGCCGCGTGGCGACGAGGCCCGCCATCGTGATCTGATAGCTCTCACTCCAGCCGATACGCGAGGGCGGGCTGGCTTCTGTCGCCACGAAGACCGAGCGAAACAGCATCACGTAGCCGGCGAACGACGCGAGCTCGAGCACCACGCCGATCGCGATCCACCAGGTGTCACCGCGCTCGATGCGGTGCACCGTCGTGCCCACCCCGGCGAGCTTGGGCAGCACGAAGTAGAAGAAGGCGATGCCCGAGAGGATGAAGACGGTGAACAGCACGATCTGCCGCCGCGTGAGCACCACGCGCGGCATCTCCTCTTCAGATACGCGCACTCGCGGGACGGGCGCGGCGTGCGCCTCGTCCCGGTCCTCCCCCCCAGCTGCCTCCCGCCACGCCATCGTGCTCGCACCAACTCCCTTGTTGGACTCCTAGTGGGCCATCTCCTCCAGCGCGGCCACCGCCCGACCGAAGCCGTTGATCGCAGGCCCGGCCCGTGGCCCCCAGCGGCGCACGGCCATTGTCAGCGCCGTCCCCGCCACGAGATCCACGAGGTAGTGCTCCCCGAGGTACACGAGCGCAAATCCGAGCGTCGCCGCATAGGTGAAGCCGACGGCGCCCGCCGCAGGTCCCGCCTCGGCGAGCAGAAGCGCAGCCATCACGGTTGTGGCGAAGTGCAGAGAGGGCATCGCGGCCAGGGGATTACCTCCGAACACACTGTAGAGCGAGCCCCAGCCGTCTCTCCAGAAGAACTCGCCGTACTCGACCATCATGCGACGCACGGCCGGTGGCTGGGCAAGGCGCTCGCCGTCCAGCTCCGCCGCGTACCACGGCGGTGCGGTGGGCACGAGCCAATAGATGCCCGCGCCGATGTTGAAGACCGCATAGGTCATCACCGCGGCGCGCGAGAAGCGCGCGGGATGGCGCACGAGGATGAACAGCAGGGTTCCGTGCGGGACCAGGAACCAGCTCCAGTGCGCCCACACGAGCACGCGGTCGAGCACCCGCCAGTGCGGGCCCTGCTCGCCATGACGCGTCAGCGCACGCTGCAGGCGCACAGTGGGAAGCCCCCCGAACCCGAGCACGCGGTCTGCCACGATCGGGTAGTTGACGTGCATGCGCTGCTCCTGGGCGTCGGCGTCGTCATGGGGCGTCTTGTAGGCGGCGAGGTAGGCCCACATCTGCAGGGCACAGGTCGCGACGTCGCGCTTCGGGGAGCGGCGCACGGCAACGCACAGGCCGACGGGCGCGCCGTAGGCGATCGTCTGCATCAGCAGCGGCGGGGCATTGACGCGCTTGCGCACCAGCGGTGCGATGACCCCGGCTGCGACCATCCCCCATGCGGTTGCTTTGATCGCCTTCGACAGCCGCACTTGGCCGGGAGTATATGAGCCGGGCGGGGCGGCCCTTCGGCGCTGTGGCGCTCGCGTGCGGAGAGCCTATTCGCGAGTGAGCGTACTGGCGGCTCTGGCGGCAGCCTGCACGAGAGCGCCCACGACCGTGCTGCTCTCATCCGCCTCAGGGTGCCATTGCACCCCGAGCACGAACTGCTTATCGGGAAGCTCGATCGCCTCTGGAAGATCGTCCATCGTCGAGATGCCGCTTACGACCAAGCCCTCGCCCAAGCGCTCCACGCCCTGGTGATGGTGGGACTTGGTGGCGTGGGCGACCTCGCCGGCGGCACTCGCCGCCAACGAGCCCTCGGTGAGGATCACGTCGTGGTCGGCACCGTCGAAGGAGCCCAGCACGCGCCTGTGCTCCTGATGGCCCACATGCTCGGGCAGGTGCTGCACGAGCGTCCCCCCCAGAGCCACGTTTATCAGCTGCATGCCTCGGCAGATGCCCAGCACGGGCAGGTCGCGCTCGATCGCGGCGCGCGCGAGGGCGATCTCGAACCGGTCGCGCTCGGGCATCGTCTCGACGGTCTCGAGGTGACGCTCGTGACCGTAGGCGCCAGGATCGATGTCCGCGCCACCGGCGAGCACCAGCCCGTCGATCAGCTCGAGTGCCTGCTCGGGATCCTCGACGAGCTGCGCGTCCGGAGGAAGCAGCAGCGCCAAGCCCCCGGCTCGCTGGACGGCCGTCACGTAGCCGAGCGACAGGAGCACGGCCTCCTGATCCCAGACGCTCCATCTCGCGCGCTCGAGCGCCGTGCATATGCCGATCACGGGACGTTTCATCCTCCACACCTTAGGATCAACCTCGCCGAGACGCCGTTGGAGTCCCGGCGCCGGCGGCCGACCACCGACTTCGCACGAGGAGAGGAGAGACATGAGCGAGCCGTACATGGAGCTCGAGACGGTGAACATTCGCCTGCGCGATGGCGTGGCCACGATTGCGCTCAACCGGCCCGAGGCTCTCAATGCCTGGAACGCACAGCTGGGCGCCGATCTGCTGGCGGCGCTGGAGCGGGCCGCCCAGGACGAGGCCGTGCGGGCGCTGCTGATCACCGGCTCGGGAAGAGCCTTCTCCTCGGGCGCGGATCTCAAGGACCTCAGCGTCGACACCACCCCGGACGGGCGGCCGGACGTCTACCGGACGTTGACCGAGCGCTACCACCCGATCATGCGCGCGATCCGCGACATACCCAAGCCGGTGCTCGCCGCCGTCAACGGACCGGCGGTCGGAATCGGCTGTTCGCTGGCGCTGTGCTGCGATCTGATCATGGCCGGCGAGGGCGCCTACTTCCTGCTCGCCTTCGTCAACATCGGCCTGGTGCCCGACGGCGGCTCATCGCTGTTCCTGCCGACCCGCGTGGGGATGGCGCGCGCCAGCGAGCTGTCGATGCTCGGCGAGCGCCTACCCGCTCCCCGCGCGCTCGAGTGGGGCCTGATCAATCGAGTCGTGGCGGACGAGCACCTCGAGCAGGAGAGCCAGGCGCTGGCGGCACGCCTTGCGAGTGGGCCGACGCGCTCCTATGCAGGCACCAAGCGCCAGCTCAACAACTGGCTCTATGGACGCATGGAGGAGCAGCTCGAGCTGGAGGCACAGCTCCAGCAGGAGATGGCCGGGAGCGACGATTTCCTAGAGGGCGCGATGGCCTTCGTGGAGCGCCGACAGGCGCGTTTCTCCGGGAGCTAGGGCCTCGTGGCAAACGTCATCAAGCGCCTGCCGCCCGGGCCTGAATAGAATCCCCGCCGCCTTGGGCCATCTGCTCCACTCAACGTTCGCGTTCTTCACCCCGCTGTCGGGCGGCTCGCCCAACGCCGACCACATCGACAGCCTCTACAAGATCACGCTCTACATCGCGCTGGTGATCTTCGTGGCCGTGGAGGGTGGCCTGATGTACGCGCTGATCAAGTTCCGTAAGCGCAAGGGTGCTGTGGCCGCGCAGATCCGCGGGAACACCCGCCTGGAGATGGGCTGGACCGTAGCCGCGGCCGTGATCCTGGTGGCGCTCGCCGTGCTCACGTTCGCCAAGCTCGGCTCGATCCAGAACCCCCCGAACTCGAGTCCCGGGGGAGACGAACTCACGGGTGACAGCGTGGCGTACGCCAGCTCCGAGCGCAAGCTTCCACCCAACGGCAAATCGCTGAGCATCAACGTGATCGGCCGCCAGTACATCTGGCAGTTCGTCTATCCCGGCGCCGACGAACCGGACGGGCTCGGCGCGCCTTACTCCTACGAGGAAATGGTCGTCCCCACCAACACGACGGTCACGCTCGACATCGCCTCGGCAGACGTCGTGCACTCATGGTGGATCCCCGAACTGGGCGGCAAGTTCCAGGCCGTGCCCGGCTACCACAACTACACGTGGTTCAAGATCTCAAAGCCCGGCATCTACCGCGGCCAGTGCGCGATCCTCTGCGGCCGCGGCCATGCGCGCATGATCGCCACCGTCAGGGCCGTGCCCCCGGCGCAGTTCGACGAATGGCTGACCAATCAGAAGCGGGAGATCACCGAAGCCAACGCGGCCGCAAAGGAAGCGCGGGCAAAGCTGAATTCCCAGACCGGCGCAGGACAGGTCGAAAACCCCTAGGACATCAGGAGCTCAAGCGCACGACATGGCCACCTACGTAGCCCCGGTCCCCCAGATCACCGCCCACGACGCAAAGCGCGAATCCAAGGGCTGGACGAGCTGGATCACCACCACGGACCACAAGAAGATCGGGATCATGTACATGGTCACGACCTTCGTGTTCTTCTGCCTCGGCGGTGTCGAGGCGCTGATGCTGCGCCTGCAGCTCGGCGCGCCGAACAACACGCTGGTCACGCCGGAGATCTACAACCAGCTGTTCACGATGCACGGGACCACGATGGTCTTCCTGTTCGTCGTGCCGATGATGGCCGGCCTGGCCAACTACTTCGTGCCACTGATGATCGGCGCCCGCGACATGGCCTTCCCGCGCCTCAACGCCCTGTCCTACTGGCTGCTGCTGGCGGGCGGCCTGGTCTTCTACTCCTCGGTCTTCTGGAACCCGCCGGAAGCGGGTTGGGTGAGCTTCATCCCGCTGGCCAACTCGACGTACTCGCCCAGCGGCGGCGAGGACGCGTGGATCTATCTGATCCACCTCACCGGCCTGTCCTCGATCCTCGGGGCGATCAACTTCTACACCACGATCGCCAACATGCGCGCGCGGGGGATGAGCTGGGGACGGCTGCCGCTGTTCATCTGGACGATCCTCACCTACTCGGTGCTGTTGATCTTCGCTCTGCCCGTGATCGCGGCGGCGGTCACGATGCTGCTGACCGAACGGCACTTCGGCACGCACTTCTTCGACCCCACCGAGGGCGGCTCGCCGATTCTCTGGCAACACCTGTTCTGGTTCTTCGGGCACCCAGAGGTCTACATCATGGTGCTCCCGGGCTTCGGGGTGATCTCGGAGGTGCTGCCGGTGTTCGCGCGCAAGCCGATCTTCGGCTACAAGGCGATCGCGGCCTCGACCGTCGCGATCGCGTTCCTCGGCTTCCTCACCTGGGCCCACCACATGTTCACGGCGCCGATTCCCGAGGCGATCCTGGTGTTCGTGATGCTCAGCTCCTACCTGATCGCGGTGCCCACGGGCGTGAAGATCCTCAACTGGATCGCCACGCTGTGGCGCGGGACCGTCGAATTCAAGACGCCGCTGCTGTTCTGCGCAGGCGCGATCGCGATCTTCCTGATCGGCGGCATCTCGGGCATCTTCCTGGCGACGTTCCCGATCGACTGGCAGGTCAACGAAACCTACTTCGTGGTCGCGCATCTGCACTTCGTGCTGCTCGGCGGAGCCGTGCTGCCGATCTTCGCGGCGATCTACTACTGGTTCCCGAAGATCACCGGGCGGATGTTGAGCGAGAGCCTCGGACGTCTGAGCTTCGGCCTGATCTTCCTCGGCGTGCTGACGACCTTCCTGATCCAGCACGTGATCGGCCTCGACGGCATGCCTCGGCGGGTCTACGAGTACAACGACGTCGGCCATCTGGCGCTCTACAACGCGATCTCGACGGTCGGCTCGTTCATCCTCGCGGCAGGCGTTATCGTCACGATCGTGAACTTTGCGCGCAGCCTCAAGGTGGGGGTCGTGGCGGGCGCGGACCCCTGGGGGGCGAACACGCTCGAGTGGTTCACGCCGTCGCCTCCGCCGGTCAACAACTTCGACGTGGTGCCGCTGGTCCGCTCGGCTGAGCCGATGAAGGACATCCGGCGCGAGATCGAGCGGCGCAGCACCAGCGGTCGCAGCGCGGGCGCCGCGACCGTCCCGACCGGCGCGACGCAGGTCGGGGTGTAGTGAGCGCAGCGCCTCCCACCGGCGCAGCTCCCGCCATCGGGGCGCCCGCGCTCGGGCTGGCGCCCCGGACCCGCCAGCTCCTGAGCGACTACCTCGAGCTGACCAAGCCCAAGGTGCAGTCGCTGCTGCTGCTGACCACGATCACGACCATGTACGTGGCCGGCGATCCCTCGCCGCTGCTCGTCGCGCTCACCTGTCTCGGCGGCTACCTCTCGGCCGGCGGCGCAGGCGCGGTCAATCACTGGTTCGACAGGGACATCGATGCGCGCATGGCGCGCACCGCGACCCGCCCGATACCCGCCGGACGCATCTCGCCGCGCGCGGCTCTGACGTTCGGGTGCACGCTCGCGCTGCTCTCGCTGCTGGAGCTTTCGCTGACGGTCAATCCGCTCGCGGCGGCGCTGTCGTTCTCGGGCTTTCTCGGCTACGTGTTCGTGTACACGATGTGGCTGAAGCGGCGCACCCCGCAGAACATCGTGATCGGCGGAGCTGCCGGAGCGGTTCCACCGCTGGTCGGCTGGGCCGCCGTGACCGGGTCGGTGAGCGGCACGGCGGTGATCCTCTTCTTCATCGTCTTCTTCTGGACGCCGCCACACTTCTGGGCGCTGTCGCTGTTGATGAAGGAGGAGTACGGGCGCGTGGGCGTGCCGATGCTCCCGGTCGTCCGCGGCGAGGCCGAGACCCGCCGGCAGATCCTCCTCTACTCGGTGCTGCTGTATGCGGTCACGCAGCTGCCCTTCTGCGCCGGGGGCTTCGGCGTGATCTACCTCGTCTCCTCGCTGGTGCTCGGCCTCGGCTTCATCGCCGGCGCCGTGCGCCTGTACCGTCGTGCGGACCGTGGCTCGGCGCTGAAGCTGTACCTCTTCTCACTGGCCTATCTCGCGCTGCTCTTCTGCGCGATGGTCGCGGACGCCCACCTGTAGGATGCGCCTCTGCCGATGATGACCCGACGCCTCGCACGCAAGAACATCCGCACCGGCCTGATCGTGGCCGCGATCTGCATGTTCATGTTCGGCATCACGTTCGTGGTGGCCGCCACGTACGTCTCATGAGCCCTCTCGATCCAGAGGTCCCACCGGTCGGCGAGGAGATACATCTTCCCGGCCCCACGATCCTCCCGCTGCTGACAGCGCTGGGGATAACGCTTGCGCTCGTGGGCGTGACCACCTTCATAGAGCTGACGGTCGTGGGCGTGGTGCTGACCCTGTACTGCGTCTTTGCCTGGATCAAAGACACCCGCCGCGAAGTGGACGAGCTTCCGCTCGACACGCACGGCGAGAGCTGAGCTCACTACTTCGTGCTACGATACATCGCGTAACGTAGTAGCGCGCTGTCCTGGCGGCTGCGCCCGATGACGAAGGAGCGCGATGACGAGCAAGCTCGCGGACCTGGGACGCTGGCCTGAGCCTTCGCTGCTGGTGCTGTCGAGCCTGGCCGGCGGTGACAAGCACGGCTACGCGATGGTCAGCGACATCGAGGCGCTCGCCGGAGTCCACCTCGGGCCCGGAACCCTCTACGGCGCCCTCTCGCGCCTGGAGGACCAGGGCCTCATCCTCGCACTGCCCGCACAGGGGCGCCGCCGCCCCTACCGCATCACGGCCGCTGGCGCCCGAGCGCTCGAGGAGCAGCTCACAACGATGGCGAGCGTCGCCAACACGGGCCTCACCCGCCTGCGCGCAAACGGAGCGCCGGCGTGAGCGTCGCCGCCCACCGAGGACGCATGGCGAGGCTGCTCGTGGGCCTCTACCCGCTCGCCTGGCGTGAGCGCTACGGGAGGGAGATGGAGGCGCTGATCGAGGACGATCCGCCAAATCTCGGCGGCGTGGCGTCGCTGCTCATGGGCGCAGCCGACGCCCATCTGCGCCCCGCTCCTACCTGGGCCTCCTCGATCCCGCCGGTGACGCGCATGCGCCTGTCGATCGGTGCAATCTTCTGCTGCTGGATCGTGCTGTCGTTGAACGGGATCGGCTTCCAGAAGGACACAGAGGACCCCGACTTCGCCGCCGCCGCCACTCGACACCCCCTGCTCGCAATCGCCCACGACGTGGTCGTCGCGGGCGCGCTGCTCGGCGGGCTCGCAATCGCATTCGGCGGCCTGCCCCTGCTGTGGCAGGCCGTGCGCCACGCCCTCCGGGAGCGCGACGGGCGCCTGATGCTCCTGCTCCTCTCCCCCGCGCTCGCGCTCGTCGGCTTTGGCGCGCTCAGCTGGCTGTTGTTCGTGACCGCACCCGCCCGCCACGGCCAGTTCCCGCTGAGCTTCGTTGTCTTCCTCCAGGCGCCCTGGCGCCTCGCCGGATGGGCGTGCGCCGCGGTCTGCGCGCTGGCCCCTCGCTGGGTACTGGCCCGTATCGAGCTCTCGCCCCGGGCCCTGCGTCGTGCCAGTCGCGCAGGGGCTGCGCTGGCGACGGCGACGGTGCTCATCGCGGGCGCCCTGATCGTCTACGTCTGCGTCCTGGCGCTACAGGTCGGCAAGCTCTCAGCGCAGAACACCGCGCCCGTCGGCGCGAGCACGGGAGCCATGCTCGCTCTCTACGCGGCGATGGCCTGTCTTGCCAGCACGCTGGCGCTGACCGCGGCGAAACGCGCCGGCCGCGCCGGCCGCGTTCGCTGACGCTCGCCTCGAGCATCCATGCTCTTCAGGACACGCAGGCAGTGGCGAGGCGGGCGAGGCAGTGGCGAGGCGGGCGCGGTCCCCAGCCCGCGCCCGGCCGCCGCGGCCATTGGCGCGCCCGCTCCCCAGCAGGCGCGCCGCCCCTCTCACCCCACGGCCGCCTTGTCCGGCACCAGACAGATCGCCCCATCCTGGGTCCAACAGCGCACGATGTCGCGGACCGACAGGATGCCAACCGTCTCGGCACCGTCAAGAACGATCAGATGGCGAAAGCCGCCGCGCACCATCGCGCCGGCGGCCTCCTCCAACGACCAGTCGGGTGCTGCAAAAACGACGTCACGAGTCAGATGCGCAGCCACGGACTCCCCGTTGGGGTCCTCTCCGGCACCCACCGACATGAGGATGTCGCGCTCGGTGATGATCCCCGGACCGTTCCCCTCCGGATCCATGACCACGGCCGCCCCCACGCGCCGCTCGGACATCAGCCGCGCGACCGCGCGCAGGGTGTGCCCCGGCCCGACCGTGAGAACCATGCGACTCATGCCTTCGTGTACCTGCATTCCCTCGTCCTTTGGCTCGCCTTCAGATCTCTTCCCCGGAAGCCACCGCCACTTCTCCTTGGCGCTCAACTGCCCGGGAAACCGCCCTTCCAAGCCTTAGCAACTATTGCCTCAATCTAGTGCCTGGGCGTATGCGAGTCAAGGTCCGAGCGGTCCGTGGACGGAGGCATTAGGATCACGCTCCCGATGGAGAGGAACGCCGCACAACAGAACTTCCCCGCGCGCACCGGAGCCACAGCCGGTGTCTAGGCAGCGCTCGCTCGCCGTCGCCTTCGCGCTGGCGGTCATCGCCGTCGCGATCGGCGTGGTGCTGAGCTACTCGATCCACTGGTTCCCCGTCCAGGCCTCCGTCCAGGCCAAGAACACCGACCGGCTCTACCACGTGCTGGTCCTCGCCTCGATCCCGATCTTCGTGATCGTCGTGACCGTGATCCTGTACAGCATCTGGCAGTTCCACATGAAGCCCGGCGAGGAGCTCAAGGACGGGCCGCCGATCCACGGCAACACGCGCCTGGAGGTCTTCTGGACCGCGATCCCGACGGTGCTGTTGCTGGGCCTGGTCAGCTACTCGTTCGTGGTGCTGCACGAAAACGAGAAGAAGCCCGCACGCGAGATCCAGATCGGCGTGACCGGACAGCAGTTCGCCTGGACCTACCAGTACCCGCCGTCGGTGACCGGCGGGGCGCCGCTGAACAGCACCAAGCTCTATGTCCCCAAGGGCGAGTCCGTCAACTTCGGCATGCACAGCAAGGACGTGATCCACGCCTTCTGGATCCCAGCGTTCCGCCTGCAGGAGGACGTCGTGCCGGGGATCACCACCCACTATCGCGCCACGGCCGTGCGCCTCGGCAACTATCCGGTGGTCTGCAACCTGCTGTGCGGCCTGGGGCACTCGCTGATGCGCTCCACCGTCCACGTCGTGACCGAAGCGCAGTTCCAAGCATGGATCAAGAGTCAGGTGACCGCTGGCTCGAGCACGGCCGCCGCCGGTTCCACAAGCAGCGGGGCTACGGGATAATGTTGCCCGACGCGATGACCGGTTTCGAGGGCACACCCTGATGGCCGCCAAGCTTCGAGCCCCGGGCTTCTACCGCGCAGGCTGGATGATGGTCGGCGGTGCGCTCTTCGCCACCGCGCTGACGTGGCTGGTGCGGATGGCCACCGGCCACTCGACCTTCCAGCACTTCATCTCCCCGGACGCGATCCTCTCGGTCTCGCTGCTGGCCGTGCCGCTCGCGTTCCTGATCGGGATCGGCGGCTTCGACTACTGGTTCTACTGGGCGATCGGGCGCCCCACGCGCCCGGAGGACCACTCCAGCCACGGAGCCTACACCTGGAAGGACTACTTCCGCGTCAACACCGATCACAAGGTGATCGGCATCCAGTACCTCGTCAACTCGTTCTTCTTCCTGCTCGTGGGAGGCCTGCTCGCGCTGCTGATGCGCGCGCAGCTCGCGCAGCCCGGCTCGCATTTCGTCGACGCCAACACGTTCAACGGCCTGTTCTCGGTCCACGCCTCGCTGCTGATCTTCCTGTTCATGGTGCCCGTGTTCGCGGGCTTCGGCAACTACGTGATCCCGTTGATGATCGGCGCGCCCGACATGGCGTTCCCGCGCCTGAACGCCCTCTCGTTCTGGCTGCTGCCGGTCGCAGGCATGATCATGCTGGGGAGCTTCTTCGCGCCCGGCGGAGCGTTCGCAGACGGCTGGACCGCCTATGCGCCACTGTCGGTCAATGCCCCGATCGGACAGACGTTCTTCTCGATCGGCGTCCAGTTCGCGGGCGCATCCTCGATCATGACCGCGCTCAACTTCCTCGTGACCATCATCACGATGCGGGCGCCGGGCATGAGCTTCTTCCGCATGCCACTGCTGGTGTGGGCCAACTTCGCCACATCGCTGTTGGTCGTGATCGCGACCCCGTTCATCGCGGCCTCGCAGTTCTTCGTGCTGCTGGACCGCGCGCTCGGCTTCAACTTCTTCAACGCCGCCAAGGGTGGAGACGTGCTGATGTACCAGCACGTCTTCTGGTTCTACTCCCATCCGGCGGTGTACATCATGATCCTGCCGGGCTTCGGGATCATCAGCGAAGTGATCGCGGTCAAGTCGCGCAAGCCGATCTTCGGCTACCGCATGATGGCCTTCTCGCTGCTCGCGATCGTGGGGCTCGGATTCACGGTGTGGGCGCACCACATGTTCACCTCGGGCATGGCCGCCTGGATCCGCATCCCGATGGCGATCACGACGGCGATCATCGCGGTGCCGACGGGCATCAAGGTCTTCTCCTGGCTGGCCACGCTATGGCGAGGGGTGCTGCACCTGGATACGGCGATGCTGTTCGCGCTCGGCTTCATCACCACGTTCACGCTGGGCGGCATCAGCGGCATCATGCTCGCGATGGTGCCCTTCGACATCCACGTGAGCGCCACCTACTTCATCGTGGCGCACATCCACTATGTGCTCTTCGGGGGCTCGCTGATGACGATCTTCGCGGGCGTGTACTACTGGTTCCCGAAGATGACGGGCCGGATGTATGACGAGCGCCTGGGAAAGTGGCATTTCTGGACGACGTTCATCTTCGTCAACCTGACATTCGGCCCGATGCACGTCCTCGGGCTGCAGGGGATGCCGCGACGGGTGGCCACCTACGCAGCGCAGTTCGCCGATCTCAACCTGTTCATCTCGATCGCGAGCTTCGGCCTCGGGGCGACCACCCTGCTGTTCGTCTACAACATGGTCACCAGCTGGCGCGGCGGGCCGCGCGCCGTGAGCAACCCCTGGCGCGCCCTGACGCTCGAGTGGCAGGTCAGCTCTCCCCCTCCGATCTTCAACTTCGATCGCCTGCCGACGGTGGTGGGCGGTCCCTACGAGTACGGTGTCCCTGGCGCCGTGCACGGCATCTTCGCACCCGCCCCCGCACCGACGGTTGCTGGAGCAGGAGCCGGCGTCGTGAGCGCACCCAGCCAATGACGAGGAGGCACAACCGGTGAAGGAAGTTCTCGTGGTCGCCAACCGCACCCTCGGCGGCGCCAAGCTGCTCGAGGCCGTTCGCACGCGCGCCGCCGCCGGCGATGTCCGCTTCCGTCTGGTGGTGCCCCAGAGCAAGCCCTCGGCAGGCCTCGTGATCTACGACGAGGCCGTGCGCGAATCGGCGCAGGTGCGCGTCGACCTCGCGCTCTCGGCGGTCTCGGTGGAGGGCATCGAGGCCACCGGCGAAGTCGGCGACGGCGATCCCTTCCTCGCCACGATGGACGCCGTGGCCCAGCGCCGCCCCGACGAGATCATCGTCTCGACCCATCCGGCCAGCCACTCTGGATGGCTGCGGCGGGATCTGATCGAGCGCATCCAGAACGCGACCGGCCTGCCCGTGGAACACGTCGTGGTCGATCTCGAGCACGAAACCCTGCCCTTCAGCGTCACGCTCGTGCTGGCCAACAAGACCTCCAGCGGAGAGGAGCTGCTCGAGCACCTCCAGGAGCAGGCCGCGCGCGGAGGACAGCACCTGTTCATCGCAGTTGTGCCCCAGGCCGACGGCAGCGGCCACGGGCCGGCCGAGGCTCGCGCGCGCCTGGCCAAGATGCTCGACCGTCTCGCCGGCGCCGGGCTTCTCAGCTCTGGGATGATCGGCGATCCCGACCCGTACACGGCCGCCATCAACGCCCTCGAGCTCTTCAGGGTCGACGACGTGGTCATCTCCACCCTCCCGGGAGAGCGCTCGGGCTGGCTGCGCTCCAATCTCATCGAGCGCGTTCGCGGCGCCACCTCCGCACGCGTGGAGCACGTGGTCGTCGACCCCCAGGCCACGACGACCACCGCGGCCCCCGCCGCCTAGCGAGGAGCCCCATGGAGGCAGCCAGCATCAGCCACGGAGCCGCTCACGCGGGCGACCATCACGGTCCGCCGGCGGCGAACCGCAGCTCGCGGGTCGAGCCCGCGCTGCTCGGGATGCTGCTTTTCATCATCTCCGAGATCATGGTCTTCGGGGCGTTCTTCACCGCCTACTTCTTCATCCGCATCGCCAGCGGCGACCCGTGGCCGGCCCACGGCACCACCCTGCCGGTGCAGGTCGCCGGCGTGAACACCGCGATCCTGGTGTCCTCCTCGTTCACGATCCACTGGGCCCAGACCTCGATCAAGAACGGCAACCGCTTCGGGCTGAAGGCCGGCATGCTCACGACCTTCCTGCTCGGCTGCACCTTCCTGTTCATCCAGATCAACGAGTACGCCAACATCGGCTTCGCCCCCCAGGACGCCGCCCAGCAGACGATCTTCTACTCGCTGACCGGCCTGCACGGTGCCCACGTGTTCATCGGGCTGCTGCTGCTGTTGTTCGTCACGATCCGCTCCTTCCGCGGCCACTACACGCCCGAGGAGCACCGCGGTGTCGAGGTGCCCGGCATCTACTGGCACTTCGTCGACATCATGTGGTTGGTCGTTTACACGACCGTCTACATCCTCTGACGGTCTGACGGCTGTGGACACGGCGCTGGACGATCTCCGATCGGTCTGCGTCCTCGGTCGCTCGCGTGCTCGAGCACGCCACGCTCTCTGCGTCCTTGTCTCGCTTGGTCCACAGCCGTCAGACGGCGTTGTGGTGAACCACCAGTGCTGAATCCCCTGCGCTCCGAGGATGAGGCCTTCCGCTTCCTGCTCTATGCGATCGCCGTGATCGTGGTGATCGTCGCCTTGATCCTGATCCTCCGCGCGATCCTCTGAGCGTCATCGGCGCGTGCGGTGCGGTGCGCCGGACTCCGGCCCTATTTGACCGTCAGCGTGCCGTACATCCCTGCGGCGCGGTGTCCGGGCGCTTCGCAGAAATATGTGTAGGTGCCCGGCTTGAGATTGACCGTCACCGTGGCCGTACCCTTGGTCGTGAACTGGCTGGCGCCCAGTTTGGCTCCGCCGGGGGTGGCTCCGTGAGCGCCGGATTCGATGGCGATGTTGTGCGAGACGCCGGACATGTTGGGCATTTCGATCGTTACCGCCCCAGGCGTGGCGGTGGCCTTGCTGGTCACGTAGGCGAGCTGGCCGCTGGGGCTGGCGGGGATCTGAAGCTTGCCGCCCTTCTCCACGGCGGGCTTGCCGGCGCCGGGGGCTTCGACCGCGGTGGCCAGCAGGCCACTGTCCTTTCCAGGCGCAGCCGCCACCTTGGAGATGTAGGCGGCGACATCTTTCAGCTTGGCGCCCGTAACGAGGTCTTTGGGCATGGCGCCTTCTGGGTTGGGGAGCTGTATCTGGCCTTCCACGACGCCACGCACCGAGCCGCGCTCGAGCCCTTCGGCGATGCTCGCCCGGAAGGCTTCGTCGAGGTTGGGGCCGACCGTGCCCTTGGTGTCGGCCCGCGCGAGCGTGTGGCAGGACCCGCACTTGGCCACGAAGGTCTGCTTGCCGAGGATCAGGTTGGCGTTGTCGGCGCCCTTGACCGAACATCCGGCCGTACCCACGGCCAGCGCCAGCAGCACGAGGCCGGCGCAGGCGCGTGAGCCGAGGCCGCCGCAGCGGCGATCGGAGCGTTGGGAGGCGTCGGGGTCGGCATGCACGAAGCTCATCGGCGGGCGGAACACTATCCGAAGCGGCGGGCGGCTGGACGCAAGCTCAGGCCGGCCGAGGGCCGCTTCTCATGGCTTGCGCAGCTCGTCCAATTCGCCGTGGGCCGCCGCGATCACCCCGTGCGCCACGCGATCCCAGGACCAGCGTTCGCGGACCGTGGCGATGAGGCCCTCGCGAGTCCTGGCGCGCAACTCGGGGGCAGCCTGGAGCCAGGTGACGAGTCGCTGTGCCAGCGACCGCACGGCCTGGTCGTCCACGGGAAAGGAGAGGCTCGCCGCAGCGGCCTCGGGCACGGCCCGGGCGAGCGCCTCGCTGACCTCGAGCAGCCCCGAATGAGCGGCGCTCAGCGGCAGCGCGCCGCACGCCGCCGCCTCGGCGGCCACCATCCCGAAGGCCTCGGGAAAGGTGCTCGGCACGACCAGCGCCTCGCAGGCCGGGAGCAGGTCCGCGAGCTCCTCGTGCTCGAGGCGTCCGGTGAACACCACACGCTCCCCCAATCGCGTCGCGGCCTCGATGTAGCGCTCGCGTCGCTCCCCGTCGAGCCCATCCAGGAACGCGAGCAGATGCCTCAGGGGGTGCCTGGGGGCAGATTCGTCCTCCACGGCCCTACCCGCGAGGGCCAGTGCCCGTGCTCGCTCTATATCTCCACGGCCAAGCGCCGCAAGCAGGCCTTCCAGGCCCTCCCGATAGGCCCCGAAGCCCACCACCACCAGACGCGCCCGCGGAACGCTCTCGAGCACGAGCGGCCACGCGGCTGCGAGCAGGTCCACACCCTTGCTCACGATCAGCTTGCCCACGTAGGCCACGAGGAGGTCGCGCTCGGGGTCAAGGCGCTCGAGCGACGCGCCCGCGGCGCGTGGGTCGCGGGTGAAGGCGCTGCTCGCCCGCCGCTCGCCCGCGTGCGATGTCCGCAGCCGCTTCCCCAGCGCTCGCAGCCCCGCGGCCGCCGCCGCGGGCTCGCGCGGGGTGAAGCGCTTGACGTCCACGCCCGGAGGGCCCAACCGCGTGCGCCTGGGCAGCTCCGGGTCCCCGAGCGCCTCCCACAGGCTCACAGCCGTATGGTGGGAGCCGACGAGGATCCCGCCTGCTCCCGCCAGACCCTCGCGGGCCACCGGCAGGAAGCGCTCGGGCTCGGGCTTGACGGTGTACTCCAGCGCGCTGCCATGGATCTTGACCGCATACGGCACAGCCCCGCTCAGCGCGCGGGCGAGGATCACGGGGCCCATCACCAGGTGGTTGGCCAGCGCGGCCTGCGGCCCGAGGAGACCGGCCACCTCGGCCACCGCGGCCACGTTGGCATGGAGGTAGCGGGCGAGCTCCTGCTCGCTGCACTGAGAGAAGGTGCGCGCCTCGATCCCCTCGTAGCGGTCGGCCACGTACACGGGCAGCAGGGGGCCGATGTCCGGGCGGTAGACCACGCAGCGTCCACGCCCCGCCTCCCCGCCGCGACCCCCACGACCCTCCAGCGCGCGCACGCGAAGCGAGCCTCCCTCCCACTCGCCCACCGCGTCCACGAACGGCTGATCCTGCGGGTGGCGGTCCTGGCAGAGCAGGTGCACCTCGTGGCCGAGACCCACGAGCGCCTCGGCCAGCCGCGCGTTGTAGACGTTGGACCCCGTGCCGCCAAGGAGGTAGCCGTGGAAGATCAGGACGCGCACGCACCGCCACCCTATCCGCGTGCCCGGCGCCCGCGAGCGTGTCGCGGAGGCGTAAGCGGACCCCTCGGCACACGCAGCCGATCGGACGCCCACCTGCTCCGGTAAAGTGCGCTTGGTGAGCACGAGACAGCGTTACCGCCTGCGCAACCCCGCCACCGGCCGTGAGGTCGTGGTCGAGGCCGAGCCCGATGAGATCTACCTCGACCGGAAGTCCGACGAGCCGCTCGAGGTCGTCGGCAAGGTGCTGCCGTTGGCTCCCTCTCCGTCGAAGCTTCCCTGGTCGGTCGAGAACCTGCGCTTCTGTCCCTGGTGTGACCAGCTCGCCCAGAAGGATCTCAACGACTGTTCCACCTGCGGACGGCGCATGGGGCCGCTTTGAGGCCACGAGGGCTAGCGGCCGCGGCCTGCGTAGCGCTGCTCGCGCTGGGCGCCACGGCATGTGGTGGCAGCAGCGTGTCCGACGCTGTGCCCAAGAGCACGCCCGAAATCACACCGCCGACAGACACGAGCGCCGAAAAGGCTGCCGTCCAGACGACTTCCACGTCGACCACCGCGACCAAGACTTCGAGCACCAAGAGCGAAGAATCATCCGGGGGCGAACACTCCGAAGGCGGCGAAGAATCCGCGAGCAAAGAAAGCCCCAAAGAAACCGGAGCATCGGGCGGCGCCCCGGCCGAAGAAAAAGAAAAAGCCAGCAGCGAAACCAAAGGCGGCGGGGAATCGGCCGGCGGCGGCTCCAGCCCCACCGGCGGCGCCAGCGCCCCCTAGCGACCAAGGACGCCAAGCGAGCCACGCCTGTCAGCACATCTCACAGGCCGCCCAACTTAGGGCGTCGCTGGCCAAGCGAGGCAAGGACGCAGGGAGCGTGGCGTGCTGGGCACGCGAGCGACCGAGGACGCCGCCTCGCGCCGGCCAGCGACGCCCTAAGGGGTGGAGATCAGCGTGGCGCTGTAGGTCAATCGCGCGGTCTGGTACAGGCAGAAGTACTGGACCGGGACGCCGATCTGGGTGTCGGTCGTCTGGGCGCTCGTGCTCGTGCACTGCTTCTTGGGACGGCTCGCGCGCCATGAGGTGTCGTTGCCGAAGCCGAGCGCCAGCGCGGGCGCCCACGAGGGCACCGTGAGGGCGATGACGTCGCCCTTTTTGACCGGGATGGTCGTTTCGAGCGGGAACTGGGCCGTCTTGCCGAAGTAGGGCTGGAGCTTGACCAGCGGGCCCTGCGCGATCAGCTTGTAGGTGAGGTTGGGGCTCTTCTGCGCCCGCAACACCGCGATGCCCGCTTCCGATACCCCGCCCTCGTTGGCGTTGAAGAACTTGATCTGGGTGGCGTTGGGCTTGCCCAGCGTGATCGTCCAGGCGACGATCGTGCCTGTCTGGGTGGCGCTCAGGGGGTTGCGCACCGCGCCGACCTTGACCTGGAAGCCCGTCGTGCGGCTCACCGCCAGGCATGGACTGGCCGGGCAGCTCGGCACCGTGGGCGGCGTCGTCGCCGGGATCACGCCGATTTCAGCCAGCGTGGCTGGTGCCACGGCGGGCGCCACCAGCGCGAGCGCCAGGGCCCCGAGCACGGCTATATGCATGTTTATCCGTCTCATCTGTGCCATTCAACACACCCAACCGCCAGATGTAGCGGTTGGATCATTTCGCTACGGGCCGCCCAGTTCCTGCGCCACGGCGGCGATCTCGTCCTGATCGCCGGGGGACGGGACCCATGGGAGCTGCAGAGGGTCGCCCTCGTAGCGGGGGATCACGTGCACATGGAAGTGGAAGACCGTCTGCCAGGCGGCCGCGCCACATGAGTTGATCAGGTTGACGCCGTCGGCGCCCAGACGCTCCTTGGCGCGCGCGGCCAAACGCCGGGCGGCAAGGATCACAGCCTGCAGATCCTGCTCGCCGATGCTCAGCAGGTCGACACTGTGGGCGCGCGGGATCACGAGCGCGTGGCCCCGCGTGGCCGGAGCGATGTCCATGAAGGCGATGGTCCGCTCGTCTTCCTCGACAACGCGTGCCGGGATCTCGCCCGCGAGGATCCTGCAGAAGATGCAATCGGGATCCGCCATCCGCTGCACCCTAGATGTTTTGCGCAAGCGTGCGCGCGTAGGCAAGCGCCTGCTCGCGCGTGTCCAGCTCACCCGCATAGCGGGCCTCGGCGAGCGCCTCGAGCAGCTCCCCCAACCGCGGCCCCGGCGCAATGGCGAGCTCGCGCGCGAGCTCATCACCGCGCAGCAGCGGTGCTCCCGGCCCATCGGCGTGCCAGCGCAGGGCCGCGCCGAGCATGTCTCGGCCCACCGCCAGGTGCGCATCGATCGCCGCGCCTGCTTTGTCCCCGCGCGTGGCCAGCCGATCGGCGACCGACAGCAGCGTCACGTCCACCTCGACCGGCGAACAGGCCCGCAGATAGGCGAACACGGTCCGTCTGGCCAGCGGCTGGGGCTCGTGCACCAGGAAGCCGAGCCGCAGATGGTGGCGGACCAGCGCCGCCACGTGCGCCCGCAGGCGCTCGCTTGCCCGCAGGCGCTCGAGCACCGAGCGCGCCAGCTCCGCACCGCGGACGTCGTGGCCGATGAATGTCACGCGCCCATCCAAGGGGCGCACCTCGCGAGTCAGCGGCTTGGCTGCATCGTGCAGCAGCGCGCCCCAGCGCAGGGCCTCTCCACGACTGAGCTCATCGGCCAGCGGCTCGGACAGGAACCCCCGAACCTGTGCGTCGTGGGAGCCCGTCACGCGATCCAGCTCCTCGGCGTGCGGCCCGCCGCGCTCCGTCAGCTCGATCGTGCGGTCGAGGACCTCGAACGTGTGCCCGTGAACGTCACGGTGGTGGAAGCGGCTCTGCTCCACGCCCCGCAGGGCCTCGAGCTCGGGTAGCACCACGGCGGTGGCGCCGAGATCGTGCATGAGCTCCAGGCCTTCGCGCGCGCGGGCGGCAGCCAGAATGCGGCGCAGCTCGGCGAATACCCGCTCGGCCGACACCTCGCTCAGGCCCGCCGAGCGCTCCCTCGCGCGACGAACCGTCTCCGCCTCCGGGACCATGTCGAGCTCGACCGCCGCCCGTACCAGGCGCAGGACCCGCAGCGGATCCTCGACGAAGGCACCGGGACCGGCCATGCGCAGGCGTCGAGCCTCGAGGTCCGCCAGCCCGCCGAGAGGGTCGATCGGGCTCCCTCCCTCGAGCGGCTCGGCGATCGCGTTGACCGTGAAGTCCCTCAGCGCGAGGTCCTGCTCGAGCGTCTCCGCGCGCAACGGCTCCACGTCGATCTGCCACGAGTGATCGCGCGCCACCACCCGCCAGGACCCGAACTCCTCGGAGAGGGCAAAGCAGGCCGCGCGACCCGCCGCTCGGGAGACCGCGCGCGCGGCCTCCTCTGGATCGCCCTCGACGACCATGTCGAGGTCTGCCGTCTCACGGCCCAGCAGGCGATCGCGCATGGTCCCGCCGACCACCCATGCGCGCCTGCCGGCCAATCCCGTGCGGGCGATCTGAAGAGCAGAGCTCATCTCGCCCGCGCGTGCGGCCCCGCCCTCACGACGCCTTCTCGTCGGCGACGGGCGCTCCGTCGCGGTGGTAGACCCGCGGCACGCGCGGCGTGAGCGCGCAGGTGATCTCGTAGTTGATCGTGTCCAGGCGGCGCGCCACCTCCTCGGCGGTGATCCGCTCGCTGCCCTGGAAGCCGATCAGGACCGCTCGCTCGCCCCGCATCCTCGCGGCGTGCTCGTCCATCCCCAGGTCGACCGTGATGCTGTCCATGCTCACCGTCCCCACCAGCGGATGGCGATGTCCCCCGATCAGCACATCCGCGTTGTTCGAGAGGCCGCGTCGCCAGCCGTCGCCGTAGCCGATCGGGAGCACCCCGATGCAGGTGTCCTGCTCGGCCACGAACTGGCGCCCGTATCCCGCGCTCTCCCCCGCCTCGCACAGCTTGACCTCGGCCACGTAGGAGCCCAGCTCGAGTGCCGGCTCCAGCGCCCGCAGGGCGGGATCGCGGCCAAACGGGTCCATGCCGTAGATGGCGATGCCGCAGCGCACCATGTCGAACTGCGCATCGGCCTCGCGCAGCACCGCTGCGCTGTTGGCCGCATGGACGAGCAGCTGCGGCTGCTCGTCCTTGATCGACCGCGCCCATCTGGTGAACGCGGCCAGCTGCGCCGTGAAGAACCCCCGGTCCTTGAGATCGTCCGCGGTCGCGAAATGGGTCATCACGCCCGCCAGCTCGATGCCGGGCGCTGCCCGCGCCGCCGCCGCCACATTCGAGGCCTCCACGGGATCGCGCGTCCCCAGTCGTCCCATCCCCGAGTCGAACTTGACGTGCACCCGCCCGCCGCCCGCCTCGGCGACCTGCTCGAGGTAGCTCGCATTCCAGACCACCACATCCGCCCGCGCTGCCAATGCCTCCTCGAGTTCGCTGCGGCTGAGCGCGCCCATCACCAGGATGCGAACCCCGCCCAGTCCCGCGTCGCGGAGCTCGAGCGCCTCGCAGGCGCTGGCCACAGCGAGCCAGCTCGCGCCGCCTGCCAGCGCAGCTCGAGCGCTCTGCACCGCTCCATGGCCGTAGCCGTCGGCCTTGACCACGGCGCACAGCATGGCGCTGCGGCGCAGCTCGGTGCGCAGGCGCGCACAGTTGCGTTCGATCGCCGCGATGTTCACGCACGCCTGTGCGCGGCGTGCCACCTCGCCCTCGCTTGCCAGGGGCTCTCCGACCCCGGGCTCAGGCATCGGTGCTCGCCTCCTGCGCGAGCGCGAGCGCGGACGCGCGTGCGCCGGGGAGCGCCGCGATCACATCCGAGGCCATCACGCCCTCGGCCACCCCCAGCCGTCGGGCCGCCAGCCTGCCGGCCTCGGCGTGCAGGCACACGCCGGCCGCTGCCGCTGTGAACGGCTCCAGCCCCTGGGCCAACAGGGCTGCGATCACGCCGCTCAGCACATCGCCTGTGCCCGCGGTTGCCAGCGCAGGGCTGCCGCCGGGGCTCACCGCGACCCTGCCCGCAGGGTCGGCGATCAGCGTGTCATCGCCCTTGAGGACAACCACCGCAGCTGCCTTCTCGGCAGCCTCGCGGACATGCGCGAGGCGGGTCCGCTCGATCTCCGCGCTGTCGCGCTCGAGCAGGCGGCCGAGCTCGCCGGCGTGCGGCGTGAGCACCGTCGGCGCCTGGCGGGTAACCAGACCGCCGAGGATCCCGGCGTGGGCGTTCAGGCCGTCCGCGTCGAGCACGATCGCCACCTTCGCCTCGTGCGCCAGGCGCCGCGCGAACACAAATGCCCCCTCGCTCCTGCCCAGACCCGGTCCGAGCGCCAGCGCCCCGCCCCGTCCAGTTGCCTCGAGCACCCGCGCAACTCCCTCCTCGGTGAGCGCGCCGTCCTCGTCGGGCAGCCCGACGGTCATGACCTCCGGTGTCCCGCCACCGGCGAGCACCGCCTGCAGCGAGGCCGGCACGCAGGCGGTCACGTAGCCGGCCCCTGCGCGCATGCTCGCGCGCGCGGCCATCGCCGGCGCGCCCGTGAGCCCGAGCGAGCCGCCGGCCACGAGGACGTGACCGGAGACGAACTTCGTGCCCGCCGCCTCCCGACGCGAGAGCGTCGCCAGGACCGAGGGCTCGATCAGGCCGATCGATGCCACGCCCGGGGCGCCGCGCGGGATTCCGATGTCCACGCACCGCACCTCCCCCGCGTGGGCCTTGCCCGGGCGAATCCACAGTCCCGGCTTGGCCGCATGGAAGGTGACCGTGACCGTCGCGCGCACGGCGCTGCCGGCCACCACGCCGCTCGAGGCGTCCACCCCGCTCGGCACGTCCACGCTCACCACCTGGGCATCCGCGCGGTTGATCTCATCCACGGCCTGCGCCACGGCGCCCCGAGGCTCCCCCTCGAAGCCCGTGCCCAGCAGTGCGTCCACGATCACCGCGGCGCCCGCCAGCGGCCCCTCGCCGTCGGGCACCGCTCCGCCACGGCCCGACGCAGCTGGCTCTGCGTCCCACGCACCACCGTCCGGGCGCACCGGCGGCGGCCCGGGCAGGCGCTCGAGGTTGATCGATGCATCGCCCTTGAACTCCCCTGGATCTGCCACGCACACCACGCTCACGGCTCGTGCGGCCTCGCGCAGCAGCCGCGCGACCACCAGCCCGTCGCCCCCGTTGTTGCCCTTGCCGCACACCACCGCCACCGGTCCGTCAGCTGCGATCGACTCGACCGCGCGTACCACCCCCGCGCCGGCGCGCTCCATCAGATCCAGACCCGCCACGCCGCGCTCATCGATCGCCCAGCGATCGACGCCTCGCATCGTCTCGGCGTCGAGCAGCGGCGTCAGCCAGTGGGGCAGCGATGTCACGACAGGCGATGCTAGATGGTCGCCGCGCGGGCGGCTGTGAACAGATGCCGCGAGGCCCGGCCGGCCCTCCGGCGCGGGCGCGCTACTCGACGGTCACCGTCTTTGCCAGGTTGCGCGGCTGATCCACGTTGAGATCGCGCCGGCGGGCGATCTCGTAGGCCAGCACCTGCAGCGGTATCACCGCGAGCATCGGCTGGAGCATCCAGTCGATCGCCGGCAGCGTGATCACGGCGTCGGCCTGGCGCGCGATCTGCTCGTTGCCCACGGTGGCCAGCGCGATCACCTGCGCTCCCCGCGCCCTCACCTCCTGCATGTTGGAGATCACCTTGTCCAGAACGGGAGAGTCGGTGGCCACGCACACCACCGGCGTGGAGTCGTCCAGCAGGGCGATCGGTCCGTGCTTCATCTCTCCCGCCGCATAGGCGTCGGTGGCGATGTAGGAGATCTCCTTGAGCTTCAGCGCGCCCTCCAGGGCCACCGGCAGACCGACGTGGCGCCCGATGTAGAGGAAGAAATCGCTCTGCCAGTAGGCGTCGGCGATCGGCTTCACCTGCTCATCCACACCGGCGAGGACCTCGTCGATGCAGTGCGGCAGGCGCTTGACCTCGCTCACCAGCTCTGTCAGCCGCGCCGGCGGGAGCGTCCCGCGCAACTCGGCCATGCGCAGCGCCAGCAGGTACATCACGGCGACCTGACAGAGGAAGGTCTTGGTGGCTGCCACGCCGATCTCGAGGCCGGCCCGCGTGAACAGCACGCCGTCGGAGTCGCGCGTGGCCTGCGAGCCCATCACGTTGGTCACGGCCAGCACGCGCGCACCACGTTCGCGCGCGAGGCGCATGGCCGCGAGCGTGTCCGCCGTCTCGCCCGACTGCGTGATCCCGAGCACCAGATCGCCGGGGCCTATCACCGCGTTTCGATAGCGGTACTCGGAGGCGATGTCCATTTCCACGGGCACCCGCGCCCACTCTTCGATCGCGTAGCGACCGATCAGACCGGCGTGGTAGGAGGTGCCGCAGGCGACGATCACGATTCGCCGCACGTCCTTCAGCACGGCCTCGTCGAGAGCGCCCTCCTCCGCCAGGTTCACGCCGTCGCCGCGAGCGGTGCGGTCGGAGATGGCGTCGGCGACCGCGTCGGCCTGTTCGTGGATCTCCTTGAGCATGAAGGTCTCATAGCCGCCCTTCTCGGCTGTCTCCTGGTCCCAGTCGACCGTGTGCTCGGGGCGCTCCACGGCCTCCCCGGCGGCGGTCATGATCGTCACGCCCTCCGGGCGCAGGACCACGAGCTCACCGTTCTCCACGTACTGGACGCGCCTGGTCTCGGCCAGGAAGGCCGGAACGGCCGAGGCCACGAACTGCTCGCCCTCGCCGCGGCCGACGATCAGCGGGCACTCCTTGCGGGCGCCCACCAGCAGGTCCGGCTCGTCGAGGCTCATCGCCACGAACGCATAGTGGCCCTCCAGCTGCGCGTAGGCCGAGCGCACGGCCTCGACGAGATCGCCTGCGTAGAGCTCGGCGATCAGATGGGCGATCACCTCGGCGTCGGTCTCGGAGGTGAACACGCTGCCGTGAGCCGTGAGGCGATCCTTGAGCGCCATGTAGTTCTCCACGATCCCGTTGACCACCACGTGGACGCGGTTGCCGGTGTCGTAGTGGGGGTGCGCGTTCTCCTCGCTCACGCGACCGTGGGTCGCCCAGCGCGTGTGGCCTATGCCCGTCGTGGCCGGGCGCTCCGCGAGGGCCACCGCGCCGCCGGTGCTTGCCCCGTCGAGCTTGGCGCGCAGCGCGCTGAGGTTGCCCACCGCGCGTACCGCCTCGATCCGCTCATCGGCGATGACCGAGATCCCGGCCGAGTCATAGCCGCGGTACTCCAGCTTGGCCAGGCCCGCGAGCAGCACCTCTTGAACCGAGGACCGGCCCTCCCGCCTGCCCACGTAGCCAACGATTCCACACACCGGATCGAAGATACCAGCGGCCAGCGGACCGCAGCCTCCGCCGGGACGCCCCTGGCCACTAGCCGAGCTCGCGCTCGACCAGCGCAACCAGGCGCTCGCAGACCTCCTGGGCCTCCTGCTCGGTGGGCGCCTCGACCATCACGCGCACGAGCTGCTCGGTCCCGCTGGGACGCACGAGCACGCGCCCTCGGCCCGCCAGATCACGCTCTGCGCCGCTGACCGCCGCCTCCACCTCCTGCGCCTCCCCCAGCGCCCCACGGTCGCGTACCGCCACGTTGACCAGGCGTTGCGGGAGCTTGCGCATGGCGTCACGCTCGCTCAGCCTGCGGCCGGCGAGCGCCTCCAACGTCAGCAGCGCAGCGGCGATGCCGTCACCGGTGCGGTTGAAGCCCATCTCGATGATGTGCCCGGACTGCTCGCCGCCGAGCGTCCAGCCGCGGGCGCGCAGCTCCTCCAGGACGTAGCGATCTCCGACCTGCGTCGTGGCAACGGAGACGCCCTCGCGCTGCATGGCGGCGTGGAAGCCATAGTTGGTCATCACGGTCACCGCCACGCCGTTGCCCTCCAGGCGTCCGCTGTCGCGCAGGTGAAGCGTGGCCAGCGCCATCAGCTCGTCCCCGTCGACGACCTCGCCGCGGTCGTCCACCGCGAGCATGCGGTCGCCGTCCCCATCGAAGGCGAACCCGATCTCATGAGCACCGGACACCACGCGGTCGGCCAGGCCCTGGATGTGGGTGGAGCCGCAGTCGGCGTTGATGTTGCGCCCGTCAGGCGTGTCTGCCAGCACCGTGACCTCGGCCCCCAGCCGCCTGAAGATCTCAGGCGCCACCTGGTAGGTGGCGCCGTTGGCGCAGTCGAGCACCACATGCTGTCCGCTGAGGTCAAGGGCCGCAAAGCGCGTGTGCAGCTCGCGCAGATAGTCCTCCGGCGCCCCTCTGAGCTCGCGCACGTGACCGATGACCGGAGGCGTATCCGCACTCGGGCCATGCGGGGCGTCCGAGATCCCGTTGGAGCTCTCGCCGCCCGACAGCAGGCCGCCATGCTCGAGGTCGTGCTCGATCGCCAGCTCATCCTCGTCTGAGAGCTTGTAGCCGTCGGCGGCGAAGAACTTGATGCCGTTGTCGCGGTAGGGGTTGTGGGAGGCCGAGAGCACGGCCGCCAGGTCGAAGCCATAGCGGCCGATCAACAGCGGCGCGGCCGGTGTGGGCAGGATCCCGCCGAGCAGGGCGTCCCCGCCGGCCGAGCTCACTCCGGCCGCGAGCGCCGCCTGCAGCATCTCGCCCGACTGGCGCGTGTCGCGCACGATCAGCACCTGGGGGCGCTTGGCTCGTGTGCGCCGGGTTGCGGCGCGGCCGAGCGCGAGGGCCAGCTCGGCGGTCAAGAACTCACCGGCGACGCCGCGAACGCCGTCGGTCCCGAACAGCTTGCGTGACATGAAGCGCGCCCTAGCGCTTTGAGAACTGCGGCTTCTTACGCGCCTTCTTCAGGCCGGCCTTCTTGCGCTCCTTGGCCCGCGAGTCGCGCGTCAGGAATCCTCGGCGCTTGAGCTCGCCACGAAGATTGGGGTCGGCCTCGAGCAGGGCGCGGGACACGCCGTGGCGAAGAGCCCCGGCCTGCGCCGAGATTCCGCCTCCGTGGAGCCGCGCCACCACGTCCATGCGCTCCTCATAGCCCACCGTCTCCAGCGGCTGGCGGATGTTGCGCTGGAGGGTCAGCCTCGGGAAGTGCTCCTCGAGCGTGCGGCCGTTGACCAGATAGGTGCCGGTGCCCGGTCGCAACGTCACACGTGCGATCGCCGTCTTGCGCTTGCCCGTGGCGCGATAGCGCGCGCCCGAGGCCAGGTCGATCGCAGCCGTTGCGATCGGCTGTGCAAGCGTCTCGTCCTGGGCGTCCGCACCGGCCTGCTCGGCCGGCTCGCCGTCCTCGTCCAAAGCGTAGGGATCCTCGTAGGACTGCTCGCCGCGACCCAACGGGTCGCCGCCCTCGGGCACGATGTCGACCTCCAGGTGGGCACCCGGGACAGCCGGTTTCTCGCGCGGCGCCGGCTCCTCTTCGTCCTCCTCCACGGCCTGCTGCTCGGCAACGCGGTCCTGGGCCTCCTCGGCCGCCTCGAGCGCCGCGTCCTCGGCCGAGCCCGCGATCTCGATGGCATCGTCGGTCGGGACCGCGTGGCCCTCGCCGCCTGCATGTGCCACGGGCACCTCCGGCGGCGTCTGCCCGCCCGGGGACTCCTGGGCCTCCTGGGCGGCCTCGAGCGCCGCGTCCTCAGCCGAGCCCGCTATCTCCGCGGCCTCCTCGGAGGGGACGGCGTGCTGGGGCTGCTCGGTCTCTGCTGCGTCCGGGTTCTCCCGGTTCTCCTCGTCGGCCATCAGGCCTCGATCTCCAAAGGTTGGGGTTTCTGGGCGACGTGCGGGTGCTCGGGCCCGGCGTAGATCTTGAGCTTGGTTATCTGCTTGCGCGCCAGGCGGTTGCGGGGCATCATGCCTTTGACAGCCAGCCTGATGATCTCCTCGGGGCGCCTGCTGAGCATCTCCTCGAAGGTGCGCGAGCGCAGCCCTCCGGGGTAGCCCGAGTGGCGGTAGTAGCGCTTGTCCTGGCGCTTGTTGCCGCTGACGTGGATCTTCTCGGCGTTGATGACCACCACGAAGTCACCCGTGTCGATGTGCGGCGTGTACTCCGGCTTGCGCTTGCCCCGCAGGACATCCGCGATCTGGGTCGCCAGGCGTCCGAGCGTCTTGCCGTTGGCGTCCACGATCAGCCAATTGCGCTCGCGATCGGTCGGCTTCGCTACATAGGTCTTTGTCGAGGGAGCCATAACGTGAAAAAGGCCACGCAGGAGCGCGCGGCGCTGCGTGCATCATAGGCGAAGTCGACCGCTTTCGCGGAGACGTGGGTGTGGTGACCGGCGCCACTCAGGCTGTTCGGGGTACTGGCGTCATTGTCTCCCAATTATTCAGGCCCCAGGGGGTCGCATCCTCGTTCCTCGCAAGGACGCAGGGAGCGTGGCGTGCTGTGCACGCGAGCGACCGAGGACGCCGCGAGGGGCGAGGAGGCGGCCGCCTGGGCTACTCCCACTCGATGGTGCCGGGAGGCTTCGAGGTGATGTCGAGGACCACCCGGTTGACCTCGCGCAGCTCGTTGATCATGCGCGAGGCGATCGTCTCGAGCAGGTCGTAGGGGAGCCTTGCCCAGTCGGCGGTCATGGCGTCGTCGCTGGTCACGGCGCGCACCACCACGACGTAGCCGTAGGTGCGCTCGTCTCCCTGCACGCCCACGGTGCGCACGTCCGGGAGCACGCAGAAGGACTGCCACAGCTCGCGGTAGAGGCCGGCCTTGCGGATCTCCTCCTGGAGGATGTGGTCCGCCTCGCGCAGCACGTCCAGGCGCTCCTTGGTGGCTTCGCCGCCGACCACGCGGATCGCGAGGCCCGGCCCTGGGAAGGGCTGGCGCCAGACGAGGCGCTCGGGCAGGCCGAGCTCGGCGCCGACCGCGCGCACCTCGTCCTTGAAGAGGGCCCGCAGCGGCTCCACGAGCTCGAACTGGAGGTCGTCGGGCAGGCCACCGACGTTGTGGTGGGACTTGATCGTCGCCGCCCCCGTGCCGCCTCCGGACTCGATCACATCGGAGTAGAGGGTGCCCTGCACCAGGAAGCGTGCGGGCTGGGCGGGCTCTCGATCCCCGCTCGCACCGGCGAGCTTGGAGGCCTCCTCCTCGAAGACCCTGATGAACTCGGCCCCGATCGCCTTGCGCTTGGCCTCCGGCTCTGTCACGCCCTTGAGCTTGTCCAGGAAGCGCGTCTCCGCGTCCACCGCCACGAGCGGCACCTTGAAGGTGTCGCGGAAGGTCTTCACCACCTGCTCGCCCTCGTCCTTGCGCATCAGGCCGTGGTCCACGAACACGCACGTGAGCTGCTCGCCGATCGCCCTGTGCACGAGCAGCGCCGCCACCGAGGAGTCAACCCCGCCCGACAGCCCGCAGATCACGCTCCCCTCCCCCACCTGCTCGCGGATGCGCCTTACCTGTTCCTCGACGATCGACGCGGCCGACCACGTCGGCTCGCAGCCGCACACCTCGGTCAGGAAGCGGGTCAGGATCTCCTGGCCGTAGGGGGTGTGGACGACCTCGGGATGGAACTGGATCCCGTAGATCCCGTGCTCGGCGTCCTCGACCGCCGCCACCGGCGAGCTGCTCGAGGACGCCAGCGCCTTGAAGCCAGGCGGTGCCTCGTAAACGGTGTCCCGGTGGGACATCCAGCAGGTCTGCTCCCTGGGCATCCCCTTGAGCAGCACGCCGGGGTCTGAGACGAGCAGGTCCGAGCGCCCGAACTCCCCCACCTCGGCCTGCTCCACCCTGCCGCCCAGCGTGTGCACCAGCAGCTGCATGCCGTAGCAGATGCCCATCACCGGGACGCCGAGCTCCAACAGTCCCCGGTCGAGCGGCGGCGCCCCCTCGGCGTACACCGAGGCCGGCCCACCCGAGAGGATGATCCCCCGGGGCTTGCGCCGGGCGATCTCCTCCAACGGGACGTGGTGGGGCAAGAGCTCCGAGAAGACCCCGCAGTCGCGCACCCTGCGCGCGATCAGCTGCGAGTACTGACCGCCGTAGTCCAGCACCACGATCTCCTCGGTGGGAGTGGCCGCGGGCGTGACTATCCGCTGCTCGACCGCCGGCTCGGGGGCGGCCAGCTCAGTCATTTACTAGAGCGGCAACCTTCCCGTTGGTGGCGCCCATGCCCACGCCCTGGTCGCGCTGCAGCGCCTTGCCCTCTGTCTGGAGGGAGGGCGCGATCACGACCTCCGCGCGGTTGAACTCCGCCAGGTCCTTGTGACCACAGGTGGCCATCGAGGTGCGCAGCCCGCCGAACAGGTTGAACGTGCCGTCGTTCTCGCGCGCGGGCCCCGTGAGGATCTCCTCGAGGGTGCCGTTCTGGGTCGTCGCCACCCGCGCACCGCGGGGCAACGTGGGATGGAACGTCGCCATGCCCCAGTGGAAGCCCCGGCCGGGCGCCTCGTAGGCGCGGGCCAGCGGCGAGCCGATCATGACCGCATCGGCGCCCAAAGCGATCGCCTTGGACACGTCGCCGCCGTTGCGCATGCCGCCGTCGGCGATCACCTGGGCGTACTCGCCCGTCTCGAGCATGTGCGTCGAGCGCGCGTGCGCCACGTCCGCGATCGCTGTCGCCTGCGGCACGCCGATGCCGAGGACGCCGCGCGTCGTGCACGCAGCTCCGGGGCCCACGCCCACCAGTACGCCGGCGGCGCCGGTGCGCATCAGGTGCAGACCCGTGTGGTAGGAGGCACAGCCGCCCACCACCACGGGAACCTCGAGCGTGGGGATGAACTCCTTCAGGTTCAGCGGCTCGGACACCGTGGAGACGTGCTCGCCAGAGACAACCGTGCCCTGGATCACGAGCACGTCCAGGCCCGCCTCCATCGCGATCTCGTAGTACTGGAGCACCCGCTGTGGGGTCAGGGAGGCCGCTACGACGACTTTCTGTTCCTTGATCTCGCGGATCCGCTGCGCGATCAGCTCCGGCTTGACCGGCTCGCTGTAGATCTGCTGCATCTCGCGGGTCGCAAGCTCCTTGGGCAGCTCCGAGATCCGCTCGAGCTGCTCGTCCGCATCCTCGTAGCGCGTGAAGATGCCCTCGAGGTTCAGCACCGCGAGACCGCCGAGGCCGCCGATGATCCCCGCCGTCTCGGGCGATACCACGCCATCCATGGCCGACGCGAGCATCGGCAGCTCGAACTTGTAGGGCCCGAGCTTCCACGAGATGTCGATGTCGTCGGGGTCGCGGGTGCGCCGCGAGGGCACGATCGCTATGTCGTCGAATCCATACGCGCGACGGGCCTTCTTGCCACGTCCGATCTCGATCTCCATCGTCATATCCTCGCAGTCGCCGCGGACGAGAAGACCCCGCGCTCGGCGGGGCCAAAGGGGGTGCAGCCGAGGGCTGCAGAAGCCTTGTCTGGGGGGGCAGCCAAGTGAGTTTGAGCATAGCAATCGTCACACCCGGCACGGGGCCCTTGGATATGCTCGATCGGTATGAGCGACGCGTCCAACAGCCGCTATGAGCCGCATGCCGTAGAGGCCCGTCGCCAGGCGGCCTGGCGCGAGCGCGACGCCTTCAGGACCCCGCCCCTGGCGGAGGAGCAGCCGCACCTCTACATCAAGCCCTCGGCCCCGTTCACCTCGGGCAACGTCCACATCGGCCACGTCCGCAGCTACTCGATCGGGGACGCCTACGCCCGCTTCCGCCGCGCCCGCGGCGATGCCGTCCTGTTCGCCTTCGGCTTCGACGCCTTCGGCCTGCCGGCCGAGCTCGGCGCGATCGCCGGCGGAGAGTCCCCCAGCGACTGGGTCAACCGCTGCGCCACCCACATGACCGGCCAGCTGCAGCGCCTCGGCTTCTCCTTCGACTGGGAGCGCTCCTTCCTCAGCTCCGACGCCGTCATGTACCGCTGGTCGCAGTGGCTCTTCCTGACCCTGCTCGAGGCCGGGCTGATCTACCGCGGCACCGGCACCGTCGACTGGTGCGACACGTGCGAAACGACGCTCGCCTCGATCCAGGTCGAGCCCGGAGGCACCTGCTGGCGCTGCCACAACCCCGTGCGCCTGATCGAGCTGCCCCAGTGGTACCTGAAGATCAGCGCCTACCTGGAGGAGAACGACCGTCGCCTCGAGGAGCTCGCCGCGAGCGGCATCTGGGACGAGGTCGCCCTCGCCTCCCAGCAGATCGTGCTCGGGCGCCTCGACGGCGTCGAGGTCGAGCTGAGCTCACCCGAGGGCAGCTCGCTGAGCGTCTTCACCCCCTACCCGGACGCGCTCGCCGAGGCCCGCTTCGTGCTCCTCTCCGCGCGCCATCCCGAGGTCGAGATGTGGGCGCTCGATCCGGCCGTCATGGAGCAGCTCGAGCAGGTCCGCTCCGGAGGGTGGGAGCGCAGCTCCCGCGAGGCCGAGACCGTGCCCGTGATCGACACCGGGCGCGTGCTGCTCGCTCCCGACGGCTCGCCGCTGCCCGTGCTCGTCTCCCCCGTGGTCGACTCGCGCTTCGGCCCCACCGCCGTCCTCGGGATCCCCACTCAGGACCGCACCGATGAGGTGATCGCGGGCAGGATCGGGATCGAGGCGCCGGAGATCGACGGCGAGGGCCCGGGCGAGGGCGACAGTTCGGGCATGGACGGCTCGGAGCCCGCCGGGGACGGGGCCGGCTCACCGGCCGTTGCGGCCTGGCCGGGGACGCGCCCGGCTGTGCGCTACCGCGCCTACGACTTCACGATCTCCCGCCAGCGCTCCTGGGGCACGCCGATCCCGATTGTCTACTGCGAGGACTGCGGCACCGTCCCCGTCCCGCGCGAGCAGCTGCCCGTGCCGCTTCCCCTGGACATCCGCCCCACCGGCACCGGCAACCCGCTGGCCGAGCTGGACGAGTTCGTGAACACCACCTGCCCGAGCTGCGGCGGCCCGGCCAGGCGCGAGACCGACACGCTCGACTGCCACTTCGACGCCCTCTGGCTGTGGGTGCCCGCGTGCGTGCCCCCGGAGGCGCGCGAGGACTCGCTCGAGGAGATCTTCGCGCTGCCCGACCTGCGCCACTGGCTCCCCTCCGAGCGCCTGGTCGCGGGCTCTGACAGCGGCAACTTCGTCTTCGACCAGCGCATCGTCACCAAGGCGCTGCGCGACATCGGGCCGCTCGCCTTCCTGACCGACGGCGAGCCCTTCGCCGGGTGCCTCTTTCATGAGATGGTCATTCGCGACGGTCGCAAGATGAGCAAGCATCTGGGCAACGTGGTCGACCCCGACGAGCTGGTCGAGCGCTACGGCGCCGACACCGTGCGACTGGCCGTGCTGTACGCCGCCCGGCCACAGCGCTCGCTCAACTGGAGCGACTCGGCCGTGCTCCGCTGCCATCGCTTCCTCGGCCAGGTGTGGGAGTACAGCCAGCGCACGCTCGCCACCGAGGTCCTCGAGCCCGCCGCCGCAGCCGACGAGGAGGCTCCGGTGAGAGACACGAGCGAGCACCTCAGGCTGAAACTCTCGCAGTGGTGCGAGAACGCCGTCAAGCGCACCACCGAGGACATGGAGAGCCTCGAGATGCACAGCGCCGTGCGCAACGTCATGCGACTGTTCGACCGCATCAAGGACTTCGAGAAACGAGTCCTCGCGCGCGAGGAGCAGCTCACGCGCGCCAACCGGGATGCCCTGATCGAGGCCCTGATCGTGCTCGTCCAGATGCTCGGGCCGCTCGCGCCGCACATGGCCGAGGAGCTGTGGATCGCGCTCGGGCGCGAGGAGCACGGCGCACAGACGCCGTGGCCGGGCGTATCGTTGGAGGTGCCAGCATGAGCACGCAGACCACAGAGAGTCTCCCGGGATCAAGTCAGCGGACGCGCTCATGCGCGACCGGGCTGGCCTGCCATCGCTGCGGCAAGCGCTACGAGCTCGCCGACACGGTCTTCGCCTGCCCCGACTGCGGCAAGGGGCTGGACGTCGTCTACGACTACGAGCTGGCCGCCCGCCACTTCCGCGAGGTGCCCACGGAGGAGCGCCCGCAGAACATCTGGCACTTCGAGGAGCTGCTGCCGATCGTCGACGCCTCCGCCCAGGCGCGCGTGGGGCAGCACTCGGGCTACACGCCGCTGATCCGCGCCGACCGCCTCGGAGCCGAGCTCGGCATCGACAACCTCTACATCAAGGACGACTCCAGCAACCGTCCGAGCCTCTCCTACAAGGACCGCGTGGTCGCGATGTCGGTGGCGCGACTGCTCGAGCGCGGCAAGACCGAGATCGGCTGCGTCTCCACCGGCAACGTCGGCACCGCAGTGGCCTCGCTCGCGGCCAAGGCAGGCGTGGACTCCTACGTCTTCTATCCCAACGCCCTCGAGAAGACCAAGGCGCGCGCCTGCATGGCATTGGGCGCCAAGGTCTGCCAGGTCGAGGGCAACTACGACGAAGCCAACCGCCGCTGCCGCGAAGTCGCCGAAAACACGGGCATGGACTTCGCCAACATCACCCTGCGCCCGTTCTACGCCGAGGGCGCCAAGACCGCCGCATTCGAGATCGTCGAGCAGCTCGACTGGCACTCGCCCGACCACATAATCACGGCCGCAGCCGGCGGGACGCTGTCCTCGCGCCTGCACAAGGGCCTGCTCGAGCTGCAGCTGCTCGGCCTCTCCGAGACCGACCTCACGCGCATCCACATCGCCCAGCCGAGCGGATGCAACCCGATCGCCAGCGCGATCATCGCCGAGGAAGCCGAGGTCCACCCAGTCACACCCGAGACGGCCGCCCACTCCCTGGCCATCGGCGCGCCCGGTGACGGCTACCTCGTGATCGACGCAGTGCTCAAACGTGGCGGCACGGGCGGCTTCGCGAGCGACCCCGAGATCTTCGCCGGCATCGACCTGCTCGCCGCCACCGAGGGGCTGCTCACCGAGCCGGCCGGCGGGACCACCGTCGCGGTGCTCGAGAAGCTCGCTGCGGCAGGACGCTTCTCGGCGGGCGACACGGTCGTGGCGATCATCACCGGCAACGGCCTCAAGACCCTCGACGAGCACCCGCAGAAGCCGTGGCCGGCCAAGGTCGACTGCGAGCTCGACGCGATGCTCGCGGCCCTCGGCGAGCTCAAGGGCGGTCCCACGCTCATCCAGAGCGCGCGCGAGCAGCTCGGGGTCTGAAGGGGCCCACATATGGCGGCGGGGCGCTGGGCAAGGGCTGCTGAAGCTGCGGAGCACTACTGACTCGCGGTGTCCGGCTCGGAGTACGCTTTGGCCATGAGTGACCCCGAGCGTGATCTCGAGCTGCGCCGTCGCGAGGAGCGCAGGGCGGTGGAGGAGGCCGGCGGAGGGCAGTCAGAGGGCTTCGAGCTCGCCGAGCAGGAACTGATCGAGCACGCCTCCCACGGCGACCAGCACACCACCGCACCGATCATGCGCGACGCGGCCGCCGAGACCGAGCTGGAAGATCGCGTCGACGGCGAGGCCGACGTCGAGCACCTGGCCGACTGAACCGACGCCCGCGGGCACGTTCTCCCCGCTCGCGAGCAGGTCCTCGCCCCGGCCGTAGAAGAGCCCGCCGAAGCGGGGTAAGACCGCGGCGAGTCTCAGGGTCGCTGACCCCTGGGCTCGGTGCAGGTAGCAAGTTTCGACTTGATCGTGGGATTCCACGGATGCGCGCAGGCGACGGCCGGTGCAAAGTCCTGACGTATGTCACCTATCCCGTCATCATCTGACCGTGCCCACGTGTTGATAGCGGGCGGCGGATTCGGGGGGGTGGAGGCCATGCTCGCCCTGCGTGCGCTGGCGCCCGAGCGTGTGCGCATTACCCTCGTCTCAGACTCCCCGTCGTTTGCATACAAGCCGGCCGCGACCATGGAGTCGTTCTTCGAGACTCCCCCGCTGGCCTATGACCTTCAGGCGATCGCCACGGACGTCGGCGCGTCTTTTCGCCGGGATCGCGTGGAGGCGGTTGCCGCCGAGGCGCATAGCGCGCGGCTCGCGTCCTTTGCTCACCTCCACTACGACGCACTCGTCCTCGCGGTGGGAGCCCGTGCAGCCAGCGCGATACCGGGTGCGCTGACGTTCCGCGATCAGCACGAGACTCATCACATCCGTCACCTGATGAGCGAGTTGCGCTCCGGGACGCTCCGCCGGATCATCTTCGCTGTGCCGAGCGGCTGCTCCTGGCCACTGCCTCTGTACGAGCTGGCGCTGCTCACAGCCACTCGCCTTGGGGAACTGGACGTTTCGGGTGAGGTCATGCTCGTGAGCCACGAGACCACGCCCCTGTGCGTGTTTGGCGCGGAAGCCTCACCGCTCGTCGCGAATCTGCTGGCCGAGCGAGGAGTGCGCTTCATCGGAGGGTCCGATCCCCAGAGCGTCGATCGAAGCGGTGCCCTCGCGCTGGCCTCGGGGGAGACGTTGGATGCCGATCGTGTCGTTGCCGCCCCCAAGCTCGGGGGACCTAAGATCGCGGGCCTGCCCGCCGACCGACGGGGCTTCATCACAACCGATGCGCTCGGCAGCGTCATCGGCCTGCCAGACGTCTACGCGGTCGGCGACATGACGAGCTTCCCAATCAAGCAGGGCGGGCTGGCCGCCCAGCAAGCGGACGTGATCGCGCAGCGCCTCGCCTTCGACCAAGGGGCGACAGTCGCGCAGCCCCGGGCTCGTCGCGTGCTGCGTGCGCGCCTGGTCGGCGGTGCCAATCCGATCTTCCTGCGAACGGAGCTCGACGAGTTTGGTCAGGCCACCGCAGCGACCACTCTCCACGGTCACTTCAACGACTCCGAGTCCAACACGCCGCCGGAGAAGGTCTTTGGGCGCTACCTCAGCCCATACCTTCGCGCACGCGCCCCCCAGGTTGCCTGACCTTCCTTCGCGTGACGAGCACCCAGCGACTCGACCCATAGAAAAACCCCGCCGGAGCGGGGCTTTTCCTTAGCGGGTCGATAAGCCGGATTCTGTCGTTGAGCGGCCATCCATCTGAGCGGCCTACCTGGACCTTGGCGGGCAGCCTGCAAACGGTCCGTTTTGGCCTTGCATCGAGTGGGGTTTGCCCAGCCGCCGCGTCACCGCGACGCTGGTGCGCTCTTACCGCACCATTTCACCCTTGCCGGCCCGCCGTTCACGTGGGACGGCGAACGTAGGCGGTTTGTTTCTGTGGCACTTTCCCGCGGGTTTCCCCGGGTCGATCTTTCGACCACCCTGCCCTGTGATGTCCGGACTTTCCTCGAAGGCTCTGGGCCTCCGCGGCCGCCTGACCTGCCCGGTCAACTTAGCGGGTGAGGGGCACGCTCTGGGAAGGGCTGAATCCGCGAGGCGGGGCAGCCGCGCGAGCAACGGCCGCTTCAAACCCGCCTGAGCAGACCCACAACGCGTCCGAGCACCTTGACCTCTTTGCTGCGAATCGGCTCCATCGTCTCGTTCTCCGGCTGCAGCCGCACGTGGTCCGGTTCACGGAAGAAGCGCTTGACGGTGGCCTCCTCGCCAAGGAGCGCCACGACCACGTCGCCGTTGGTCGCCGTGTCCTGAGGATGCACGACCACGTAGTCGCCTTCGAGGATGCCCGCGTCCTTCATCGAGTCGCCGCGAATCCGCAGCAGGTATTCCCCGTCCTCGCCGCCCGCGATCTCGGGCACCGACACGTACTCCTCGATGTTCTCCTCCGCCAGCACCGGCTGACCGGCGGCCACCGAGCCGAGCAGCGGGAGGCCTTCCGCGCGCACGATGCCGCGGACGCTGTCCACCGCGCTCCCCACCGCCCTGTCCAGCAGCTCGATGGCCCTGGGCTTCGAGGGGTCGCGCCGCAGAAGGCCGATCTTCTCCAGGTTGGCCAGATGCGCGTGCACGGTCGAAGAGGACGCCAAGCCCACCGCCTTGCCGATGTCGCGCACCGTGGGCGGGTAGCCGTACTTGGCGGAGTACTTGCGGATGAAGTCGAAGATCTCCTGCTGGCGCTTGGTCAGATCCATGCCTGGATGCCTCCGCTGTCGGGTGGACGATGCGCTTCAACGAACATGTGTTCGCAATGTAGCGCCGGCTGAGGACGGATGCAAGTTGCGGGCATTTCAGCCCATCGGCCGGGAGGCTGCCCCGGGTATACTCGCCCCCCTGCGCCCGTGGCGGAATTGGTAGACGCGCAAGGTTGAGGGCCTTGTGGGGAGTTTTCCCCGTGGTGGTTCGAGTCCACTCGGGCGCATAAAGATACCTGCAAATGGCGACTTTTAGGCAGCTTGTGATCCGTTTGTGATCGCGTACAAACAGTCGTGACACGAGCCGTGACACGGCCGAACAATTTGCCGAACGTTTTTCCGGCCCCGCTCGATGACAAGAGTCCAGACCAGCTGGACCAGCAAACGAGGGCGCATCACATCGACGTAATGGGCGAGTCACACGGTACCCATAGACGTCGATACGACTGTTTCGCGACGTAATCGCGATTGTGAGCTACACTTCCAGCTCATGAGTCCATTGCTCGAAGACGCCCACCGAGTTCACGACATGGCCGGCCTATCTGACCGGATGATCGCTGCCGCGACCGGAGCGAAGCCGAGCACCGTACGGGGCTGGCTTGCCGGCCGAAGCGAGCCGACGGGCGCACGCGCAGAACGACTGATCGAGTTGGCCGAGATGATCAAAAGGCTTGCCCTCGTCGTACGACCGGAGTCGATCCCAGTCTGGCTGCAGCGTCCGATCCTCGCGTTGGATGACGAGAAGCCGATCGAGCTCATCGCCCGCGGCGAGTACCGCATGGTCGCCAAGCTGATCGCCGAGATCGAGTACCCCGGCGTCTCCTGACCGTGGAGCAGTTGCCCGTTGGCCCTCGCACCGTCGAGGGCACGTGGATCAGGCACGTACCGCACGCAGTTGACCTGCTCGGACGAGCGGACACGCCGTCGGATGGGCGCTGGCAACGCGGCGACATCGTTCCCGCGCTGTATCTCGCCGACACCCTCGCCACAGCAACTGCGGAGTGGTATCGCTCGCTTGCCGAGTGGGGACTCTCGCCACAGGACCACATCCCCTACGACCATCATCGCTGGCGCCTTGACATCCAGTTGGCAGACCTCAGCGACGTCGAGCAACTGCGCAGAGTCTCACTCGAGGCTCCCCGGCCGAGCCGAAACACGTGGGCGGCCTACCAACGGGTCGGTGAGCGGCTTTGGCGCGAGGGATGGGCCGGCCTCATCGCTCCAAGCGCCGCGCATCCGGACTCGCTCGTCGTCTGTGTGTTCGCCGCTGACTGGCCGCCAGCCGGCTGCAATCCTCTGGATGCGAGCACCGTGGAGGTGATCCCGCCACCGCCCCAGGGCATGACCACCTGACCTTTAGGGATCAGCGTCGCGTGCTTGTGACCCTTAGCCATCGCCGCTCGGGCGCTACGCGGCATCCGCCCGGCGCTCTCTCCGGACTAGGCATCTTCGCAGGCCAATTCTTGGGCGTACGACGCCCGCCGGGGCTCCAAACGCTGCGGACCCTCCTTGAGCCTGCGCTCTGGCGTCGTACGCTTGCTCGAGGGCCCTGGGGCGACACGCCAGGACGTGGCTGACTGGCCATCTGTCACGGGTCGCGCACCGTCCACTGCTGACCCGCGGGCGAATCAATCTCGATCCGGTGGGGGAGTTCGTGGCTGAGGGCCAAGCGCCCGGACGAACGGCCGGAAGTCCGAGCATCCGACTATCCTTTGCGCGGGCATGACCCGGCTCCGACGCTCAACCTGCGAGAGCAGGCACCGACTAGGAGCAGAATGGCAACCCTGACGGGGGATCGCCCGAACGCGACCTCGCCAGTTGCTGGCTCGAGATACCGTAGATTCCGGCCGCGCCTAGTACTCGGCTACCAGCAGGATCTTAGCTCCGTCATTGAGGAGCTAACCGCAATGCGTACGACCGAGGCCGGAGCGGTGCTCGACTCAGCAATCTCGGCCCTCGACGAGCGACAGAGCGCACTCGAGTTGTTCGGCCTAACGGGCATCGACGTAGCGCCCACAGTGCGTTACGGCGCAACGCTCCGGGTGCTTCGCGACTTGATCAGCCAGGGCTGGACGATCCGGGAGGACGACGAGGGCATCATTCTCGATGCCCCCGGCCGACCAGCCGTACGGCTCGACGATCCTGAGGCAGCAAAGGAGTCAATCCGACGCTCCTTCGCGTTCGCCCGCGACGCGCAGCTACGCGAGCCCTCAACGCTCGAGTTCATCGCGGCGATGGAGCGACGTAGCGTTGATCGCCTGTTTACGAGTGGTGTCGAGTTGGCGGCGCGGGTTACCGCGCTCGGAACAGCCGCGGTCCAACCGGAGTTGCAACTCATCGTCCCTGGCAGGCGTGACCACGCGACCGGGGCGCTGCTTCAGGATATCTGGCGCTACGCCCGACACTTCTGGTCGATTCCGTACCAGAGCACCCCCGGGCGCAACCTCTTCTACCTGATTCGTGACGCCGCCCTGCCTGAGCGACCGCTCATTGGCATCGCGGCACTCGGTAACCCTGTACTCGGCCTTGCAAAGCGCGACGACCACTTCGGCTGGTCTACGAGCGGCCTGGAGCGACGCCTACCGGATTTGACTGCCCGCAGGCGTCGTGAGTTCGCCGGCCATCTGATTCAGGTTCTGCAAGACGGGATTGAGGCGACATACAATGATGACCTCGGTATCCCAGACGACCCACTGCAGTCCCCACTGACAACGGTAGCCGCGCTGGAGGAAACCGAGCGGCGCAGTGCGGCCGATCGGCTCGCCAAGCTCGATGCCGCAGGTGAGTCTCGCGACGCCGACTACCTGCTGATCCGGGAGGCGCAGACTGCGGCCGAGAAGGGTGACGTCGACTCTGTTGATTGGGAGCAGGTCGCGCGTACTGCGCTATACCGCCGGAAGCGAGCGGGTGCACTCGCCGACCTATACCGAGCTCTTAGCACCCTCCGAGAGCGAGGCTTCACGGACCGCGGTGGCGACCTTGAGGTCGCGCTCGGCGCGCCTGATGGACGACGAGCTATCGAGACTGCTCTGCGCCTAATCAAGCAGGAGGCGCTGGCATCGAACGTCATGGAGTTGATCACCTGCGGCGCAGTGCCGCCGTATCGCGGCATTCTCGGCGGCAAGCTGGTCGCTCTCCTGATGCTCAGCCGCCAGGTAGTGAGCGATGTCGAGCAGCGCTACAGCGGCCGGGTCAGCATCATTGCTTCGGCGATGGCTGGTCGTCCAATCCGCCGACCGGCGAAGCTGGCGCTGGTGACGACTTCCAGCCTGTACGAGGGGTACGGATCTAGTCAGTACAACCGGCTCAAGGTCGAAACCGAGAAGGGTGCGCTCGTCTACCGGAGGGTTGCGCGGACTGAGAGCTTTGGCACCGTCCAGTTCGCGCCCGATACCGTCCATGCACTCAATCACGTGGCTCGCCACTCGGACTCTAATCGGCGTGAGGTCAATAATCTCTTTGGCGAGGGCACAAGTGCAAAGTTGCGGCTGATTCGGACGGGTCTAGAGGCGCTCGGGCTCGACGCCAATAGCTTTCTTCGCCATAACTCGCGTCGGATCATCTATGGCGTCTCACTGTGCACAAACACCGATGACGTAGTGATGCGGATGAGTACCCGGCCACGGTACCTGCTGCCGTCTGGTGACACTGGCACGGCGGTTCTGATCGACTACTGGCGCGACCGCTGGCTCGCCAGTCGAATCACTCGTCCAGACGTGCTGGAGGCGCTCCGCGGCGAGGAGTTTGAGGGCTTTCGACTCAGTCGCGAGACCGAGCGGCTGACGTCCGGCGAAGGGGGCGGGAATGGCCGACGCGCTGGCCGCGTCGGGACAGAGGACGAGCCCCGAATCGTCGCCCATTCTGACGACAAGGGCGACCACACGTTCATTGAGCGGCTCTACCGCAGCACCAACAGTTACGCTGATCGGCTCACGGCTGAGGAGTTGGAGTCGATCCATGTCGACCTCGGCGTTGACGACTATCTCGTGGCCCAGGCCGAGGCCGGCCATCAGATCGTCGTGACTGGCAACCCCGGCGACGGCAAGACGCACCTCATCGAGCGGCTGCGGCCACAACTCGAAGCACTCGGCGCCCGTGTGATCACCGACGCCAACGCCTGCACTGACGCGGACATCCTGGACCAATGGGCCGCGAGTCGGGATGACGGCAAACCGTTCGTGCTCGCGATCAACGAGTGGCCGCTGTACGTGCTCCAGCGGCTCGCCAACAAGACGAGCTTCACACCGGTAGCCGAGGCGCTTCGCCAGGTGACCTCGGCGAGGTTCTTTGTCGACGAGCACCGGCCCGAAGACGCAAAAGAGAACGTCACCGTCGTCGATCTCAGCATGCGCAACCTGCTGTCGGCGACCGTTATTGAACAGGTCATCGACCGGCTCACGCAAGATCGCTTCTTTGCGGGACTCAATGCCGCCGATCCGGCGATCGCCAACCGCGACGCGCTGCGCGAGACGCAGGTTCGGGAGCGGCTAGTCGCTCTGCTCGAACTAGTCGCCACCCGCACCGGCCATATCACGATGCGCCAACTCGTTGGATTCGTCTCGTACCTAATTACCGGCGGCCAGTCGGCGACCGACCGGGTGCGTGCGGGTCAGGACACGCCCGGCTTTGCCTACTCGAATCTCGCCTTCAAGGACGGTGTCGGTGCGCTGTTCGACGCTGTGCGGGAGGTCTTTGATCCGGCTGAGATAACCCACCCCGATTGGGACGACCGGCTCTGGCTCGGTGACACCAACGCACGTGACTGGCTGGGCAAGCCGCCCCCGGGGCCGATGACGCTTAACGAGTCAGAGCGCAACACGGCGTATCGGGCGATCAAGCGGCGATTCTTCTTCGAGCACAAGAACGGCACCGACCTAATCGCGCTCGTGCCGACAGACGAGCTTGAGTTCCAGGAGACACTGCGGTCCGGCGAGGGTGCGACCGCAACGGTGGTTCGCGAACTCGTGCTGGCGCTCAACCGCTTCTTCGAGCCTGACTGCGCCGACACGGACAAGGACCACGTTCAGTTGTGGCAGAGCCACCGCTACGACGTCCGCGCGCCTTCGACCTTCGTCTCGTTTCACGCCCTCTCATATCAGCATCTCCGTATCGAGCCGCTCAAGACCGCACCCTGGGTCGAGGCGTGGCTACCCACCGAGCAACTCGACCGGCGTAGTTTCGCACTCGTCGCTACCTGGGAGGACAGCGACATCGCGGTGGTCGAGATAGACCGTGAGCTGTTCCTCACCCTCATCGAGGCCGAGCGGGGCCTTGGGAGGTCAAGTTGGTCGCGGACCGCGACCCGACGGATCACACGTTTCATCGACCGGATCCACGGCGCGGTCGAGCGGGAGTCGCCGATCGAGGACATCCGCATCCGCAACGTCGAGAGCGACCTCGACGAGCGGTTTGCAATCCAACGCGAACCGCCGAGGTATCAGTTGTGACCCCGATTGACACCAAGGAGCTGCTGAGGTCGGTGTACGACGAGGAGTTTGGATTCTGGCTAACGAACTTCTCGATCAAGCCCGTTCATGTTGCAAATGGCCTCGCTCGCGCCCTCGCCGGCCGGACCTACGATACCACTGCTGTCACCCGACTGGTTCGCCGCTACGTCCGCAACCAGAGACTCGGCGTAGACGAGGAGCGCTACCCCAACGCCGAAGTCATCGCCGATTACGCCGCCGCGTTTGCGACCCCGCGGGGCCACGAGCCAGACGCTCTAAAAGTGACACGGCTTCGCTCGCTTGCCTTCGACGTTCTCGCCGCCGACGGCGCCGTGTTCCCCACCCAACAGTCGTTCACGCTCTCCAACGAGCGCTTCATCACTGGCGACCTATCGGATGTCCGCATGGGCCTCTTCCTCTCCCGCCTGCTAACCGCCGAACCCACGGGCCGTTGCGATGCCGGGACGTATCTACAAGAGTTGCTTCAGTCAGAGAGTGACCCGTGGACGACGCTCGCGCTGCCCGTATTGGAGTTTGGAGACGCGCGTGAGGACGTACCGAGTGCTGATGTCGCCGAGCGGATCGCCAAGAGCGGACACCTCTTCGAGGCGTCGAGCGGTCATCTCGTCTCGCCGACCTTGCGCAATCTACGAGACGCGTACGATCGTCTCGCCCGATTTGAGCGCAACTCTGGGTCCAAGCTCAACTCGCTTCGCCGGCTCATGCTCTTCGGCTGCTTCGTGCTCTACGTACACGCAGTTTCGCGCTGGTCGGAGCGCGAGGAGCACGCGCCCCGGCCGCCTATCCTGCTCGACTTGTTCGACGGCACGGTCATCTCTGTCGCGGACGCCAGCCGGGCGACGCTGCGAGCAGCAGGCGACGCTATAGATGGCGTAATTCGGTCGCGCTTTCATGAACACGTCCTCGCCGAGTACGGCGCCAGTGGCAAGCAGATCGACGCGGCGCTCCTTGAGGCCGATCTTGGAGACCGTCTTGCCGAGCAATATAGGACCTACTGCGATGGCGGTACCGAGCCGGCGGACGCGCTTGCCCGCGCGATGGCCGAGGACGCGATCGATCGCGAGCGCGAGGCTCCAATCGGGTCGCTAATCGAGTTGGGGCGCCGCGCTGGCTTCCTAGCCCCGTGGTCGAACCAGGGTCGCGGTGGCAAGCTGCGCAAGCGCTACACCGCCACCGCCGAGTTCCTGGAGACGTTGGTCGCAGCGACCGTCGACCCGGATGACCCGGTCGAGTTCCCCGAGTTCCTCGAACGCCTACGTGGGAACTTCGGCGTCGTTGTAGGCAGACCTGAGGATGACGCTCTCATCCGCCACACTAACCTGCGCGACGAGGAGTTCTGGCCAGCGGTCGTCTCGATCAACGAGGAGGACCTTCGTCGTAATGTCGAGGAGTTCCGCGAGTTGCTGGTCGAGTCCGGCTACGCCAAGGCATACGCCGACGGCCGCACGATGGTCACGACCCGTGCGGAGGGGAGCCTCTGAGATGGCGCCGGGGCTGACGCCACCCAAGGTGCTCGCCGACCTCATCGCCGAGGGCGTGCGCCGCCGTAAGGGCGCCGTCGGAGTCCTGGTCCGAGACGTGCCGGCGCCTGATCCGAACCGGCTTCTCCGGGCGCTTGCCACGCTTCACGACGAGGGAATCGAGTTGCGGATTGCCTACCTGCGCGAGGGTGGACAGGCGGGCGCCAAGGACGCGGGCTTCAACGGTGATGACTTCTCGACGGAGGTCGAGCAAGCCGAGCGCTGGCGTAATGACCGCGGTCTCACGGCGCTGATCGTTGTCATCGCCCATGGTGACGAGGCAAAGCTCTCTTCGCTGGAGGACTTCAGCGCGATCACGTCACGGGAGTTGAAGGACATCTTGGTCCGGCGCGCGTGCGGTGAGGAGGCAGGCAAAAGTGAGGTCCAATCCCGCTGGTGGCAGCAACTGAACGACGACGACTCCGTCGGGCTAGCTCCGCTGATCGACTACTACACCGCGCTGGACGGCAAGACGGGTCATGACTTCCTTGATGCCAGCAGCCGCGAGATCCATCACCTCGGGCTACTGCCGGACCCTGAGTTTTTCAACGATCCTCGCGAGGCCGCCGTCCGGCGTCGGCTGGAGCGTAACCGCGAGCTATCGGGCCGACTTCAGATGCTCAATGCCCAGGACCGGCGCCGGATTACGCAGGTGCTCCAGGACGAGACCGATGGCGAAACCCGATCGGCGCTCCTGGAGGCTCTGAGTCAGCTAGACCGAACACGCGTTGAGGGTGGCAGCGGCGTCGCGGTTTCATTTCAGGCTGCCGACCGGTTGGTGCGGGCACGCGTCAAGAAGCCCAAACCAGATGGCTCGAAGCGACCACCAACCGAGAAGGTCACAAGGGTCGCCGCTGAGGCGCTCGTAGACGAGGACCGAGCCGAAGACGTAGCCAGCATCCTCGACAATCTTCAGACTCAGCTCAACGCGCTTGACGAAGGCAAGCTGAGGCCGGAGACGATCCGAACCAAGTTGCCTGACGGCACAACCGAGGCAATAACGACTGCGCGACTCGATCTGCTTAACCTTCTTGGCAAGGTCCTCGGCGAGGATACCTATGGCGGCTTGATCGAGATTGACGCACCCGACTTGGAGAGTGCGCTGCGGCGTTTCGATGTCGAGCAGCACCTCGTTGTTCGTTGGCACGGCGACCGAATCGGGGAGTTCCTACAGCACCTCGCCGAGGACGAAGCAGGCGCCGCACTCGGCCAACGCTTCGCCGCCTACGTCGAGGCCCGGGAGGCGGTGCTGCCGTGGATTCGGACGCTTGCGGTCGAGCCGTTGGCGGTTGCAGCTCACCCGCCAACTCGCGCGGTACTGTTGACCTTCATTGCTGCCTACGAGGCACTCAACCGAACGCTGCGCGACAACTTCGACTCGCTGTACCAGCGATTCGGGCAGGACGCCAACGAGATCCTCGGGCACGTGCTGTTGCTAGAGACCGTCGCCTTGCAGATCGCAAACCACACTTATGCGATCGCGGCGCCCACCCATCCGCTCTTCCTCTGGCATTACGCCCGCTACGCCGAGATCGTTTATACCCAGCGCGACCGCCTCGACGAGCGCGACCGTGCGCTCGTGGCCGAGGCCGCTGAGCGACTGCCGTTCTTCCTGACGTCGCTCTTTATACCCTCGACCGCCTTCAGTGCCGAGACTAACCTCATCTATCTGAGTCGACTGGGGCCGCTTCCCTATTTCGGCCGTGAGACGGAGGGCGGCGCCTCCGACGATGGGTTGGCGAGCGTTTGCGCCCTGGTTGAGGCTCAACTGGCGCTGGAGCCTCACTCGCAGCGGGGCTACCGGCTCGGCCTCGTCGACCCGCCGGATGCCGGCGCTTATCTCAGTATGCTCGCCGATCTCGCTGATGAGAAAAAGCTCAGCGGTGCTCACCTCACCATCTACCGGCATCCGCGATCCAAGGTCGGAATCGAGTTGCGGCTCGACGAGGCTGAGGAGGATCGGATCGCTCGCGTCTTTCGTGCTATCACGGCACACCGGCTCTTCACCTTTGAGATACGCGACCTGCCGGGCCAGGAGTTCGGCCCGCCTGAGGACGACCTGCACCACCTCGTCGTTGTCTTCGATCAGAGCACCGGCCGGATGAACCCGGCACGCGCAGCGTTGCATCCGATCCAGCCGCTGGCCGTCCCGAGACGGATCGCCTACCGCGAGATACACAAAACGGTCGAGTTGGAGCCAGCATCAGGCGGACCATTTGAGGACTACGACAACCTCGTGCGTCGCCTCGCGCCCGCGGGCACTTCATACCTCGCGGTCCATCAGCAGAAGAAGTTGCGCGAAGCGCTCCACGCAATCGCAAGCAGAGTCCCATGGACCGCCGTTGTTGACCGGCAAGTAGACCGAGATCTGCGTATCGGCGAGCTTCGGATCATGACTGCGCGCGACGGCGAGCGTGATCTCGCTGGCTTTGCCCGCTCGACCGTGCCGTTTCGCCGCCCGCTTCGTGACGTCGTGCGTGAGTACAACGCGTACATCAGCAACGAGGATCTCGACGACTTGCTTGAGCAACTGACTGACTTGCTCGACGCAGGCATCCTCAACCTAAGACCAGATGCCTCAGGCAAGACCAACTTCAACCGGATCAAGGGGCTGCTCGGGACGCTGATCGCTGCGCGCTGGTTCCGCAAGACAGGCGACGACGCGACCCGGCTGCTCGTCAGCCTCGATGGCGCCGAGGCTCGCCGCTGGCTTCACCTCAGCGACCATCCGCTGCGTGCCGACCTCGTCGGGTTCACGTGGACCAACGACCATTGCACAGTCAGCGTGATCGAGGTCAAGGCCGTTCAGGCCAAGGGCGTGGAGTACAGCGTCGATAACGGCGTCGCCACGGGCGCCGCTATCGACCAGATGCTTTCGACCCGCCGACTGCTGGAGCAGGTTTTCTCGGATAATCGCAACGACGAGTTGATCACGACACCGGCACGTCGCGAGATCCTTCGCGAGCACCTCTACCGCGAGTTGACCAAGGGGACATACACGGCCGACGAGCGCAGACTTTGGGCCGACCGCCTCCAACGCCTGCTCGACGGCGCTGTCACCAGCGACTTGCGCTGCCATCTCATCGACGTTCGTCTCGGTGTTGACTCGGCCTCGCTCAATGAAATGAACGTTGCGGCGCACGAAGGAGAAAACGCCGTTCCCGTTGAGATCACCGAGCTTAACGAGCGCCAGATCGAGATCCTGATCCCAACCGAACCGCCCGAGCCGGAGCCCGAGGTGGACGAGGATGACGAGCCCGAGTTGCCGAAAGACGAGGAGCCACGGGAGGATCCCACTCGACCCGACGGTCCACAGCCCGGTCCGTCTGATGCGTCCGCAAAGACGCCCGAGAAGAATGCCACCGAGGTTGGCGCCTCAGCCTCCGAGCAGACTCCGGAGCCAGTTGCGACCCCGCCCGAGCGACCCCGCGCCCTGCTCGGCACCTCGCCTGGCGAGTACGGCAAGGCACGCGACATCTGGTTCGACCCGGCGTCGCCTGAGGATCGGCTGCCGAATCCGCACCTCATGATCACTGGGGAGACAGGCAGCGGCAAGACGCAGGCAACCAAGGCGATCCTCGCCGACATGCGGCCATTCGCTATCCCGGCGCTTATCCTCGATTTCAAGGACGATTACTCGGAGCCGGTCTACGCCGAGACGGAGCGCTTCAGCGTCTATGACCCGAGCGATCAGAGCCTGCCGTTCAACCCACTCGCACCGGCCGCCGATCCGCGTAGTGGCCGGGTCAACCCGACGCACCATCTGCATCAACTGACCGACATCATCAAGCGCATCTATCGCCTCGGGGATCAGCAGGCGTACCGGCTGCGCGAGGCGATGAAGGCTGTCTATGAAGCCGCCGGGGTGCCAACGCGAGCGTTTGTCCCCGACGCCGAGCAAACCTATCCCGCGTTCGAGGCCGTCCAGGAGCAACTCCGCGAGGACAAGGACAACCAGGGGCTGCTCGGGCGGATGTCACCGATCTTCGATCTGGAGTTGTTCAGTTCGGGTGCACAGGTGACCGACTTCGCCAGCGTCGCCGAGCAGAACACAGTCATCCGACTCGCCCAGCTTCCGGGCGACGAGGTCAAGAACTCTGTCGCCGAGTTCTTCCTGATGGCGCTCTACAACTACCTGATCCGACAACCGCAGTCCCACCAACTCACGCAGATCGCGGTGCTCGACGAGGCCTGGCGTCTAGTCGAGTCACCCTTCCTAGAGCCGCTGATGCGCGAGGGCCGGGCGTTTGGGCTCGGTGTCGTCATCGCGTCGCAGTTCCCGACCGATCTGCCGACGGCGGTCGCAGGTTCAACTGCGACCAAGCTCTACTTCTCGCAGACCAATGTCGAGCAAATCCGCGACATCCAGCGGACCATCCTCGGTAAGACCTCCGGCGCCGACGCGGACCACCTTGCGAACATCATGCGCGGGCTGCCACCACTGACCTGTGTGCTCTACAGCAAGCAGTTCTCGCGCTTCGTGCGCGTCACCATCAACCCGTACTTCGAGCGCTAGGCATGGGCTCAGGCACGGTAGCGTCGCTCACCACTGGCCTACGGGTACCCAAGATCTGCTCGGACCGGTCTTCGGCATCATCCAGCGACGCCACAGGCGTCATCCAACTACGACCGGCACGACAGTACTCGCAGTGATCAGGCCAAGCGGCGTTGGCCCAGTAATGAGCGCATCGGTCGCACACGTAGTAGGGGTACACACCTCCATCTCCGACGAGGGCCGTCCAAACGAGACACATGGCAGCGCGCGATCGAACAGCCCCTCGTCTGCCCTCCGCTCAGGTCAACGGTGCAGTGGCGTGCCAGAAGCCCGCGTCCGAACATCGCCCCAACAAAACCTGGTTTGTGCCTTGTGCGGCTTTCCGTGACACATCTCTGACACAAGTCGTTTCGTCCGATGCGTCCGATGCGTCCGCCAACCCGTACAGAACGGACGATCTGGACGCGGGCGGACGTATATGGCACGGGCGAATAAGGTTGAGGGCCTTGTGGACTTCACGGTCCGTGGTGGTTCGAGTCCACTCGGGCGCATTCAGAGGAGGCGCGCGCCGTGCGCAACGTCAGGCCACAGCCGCGAACTCCCGCTCGACCTCTCCATCCACGGTGCGCTGGAAGCACACGAGCAGCTCCTCATCTAGAACGGCGGCGATGCGCTGGAGCGTCGGCAGCTGCGGGATGTGCGTTCCCTTCTCCAGCCGCGACACGGCGCTGTGGGACGTACCCGCCGCCTTGGCGACCTCCTGCTGTGTAAGGCCGAGCTCGAAACGACGCTCCCGCAGATGCGCCGCGATCGGATTGATCTCACGAAGGGCGCGAATCCGCTCGTATTCAGCACGGGCGTCGCGGTAGGTCTCGTTTCGCGCAGCGCGCTCCTCTGCCACCTGGGCGGCGCTGCGTCCAACTGGATTCTGCGGGGTACCGGCCATGCTCCAAGTTTATCACGGGTGATAAACGATGTCACTATCGACGTGAACCCGGAGGGGCATCGCGCCCGGCGGCCCGGGGCGGCTGCCGACGCTTCGCGTTCATCCTCGCCCCGAAGTCGGCCATCCGCGTTTCGGCCTTCCTTCGATCGCTCGCCGGCACCGCGCCGGTGTTCTTCTCGAACGCATGCAACAGGACCATCAGGTTGCCGGAGCGCTGGTAGAGCACGCGGTACCGGGTCTTCGCAAAGCGCACCCGCAACTCTCGCAACTCGCCCTCGATCTGCGACGTTGCCGGAAACTCGGGTGGTGGGCCGCTCGGATCACGGCCATTGAGGTGCTCATCGATGGCAGCGTCGATCTTCGCAGCGGCCAGAGGATGCGTCCCAAGCAGCCGCTCGAGGAAGTCATCGACCGGCTCCCTCCCTCGCCCATCGCGATAGAAGACGGCCTGCGTCCGCCCACGTCCAGACGCCGCGCGTTTCGCCGGCCGGGTGACTCGATGACTTCTTGGAACCCGGCACAGACCCAGAGGCTAGAAGTCACACCGGCGGCCCCAACCACGCGTCCGCGGCCATTCCGTGAGAACATTTTTGAGAACATCCATTCCTCCAGACCCGTCCAATGCGTCCAGAAACCTCCGCAAATTGGACGATTTGGACGCCCCTGAACCCATCTACACCCCCTGGATCTGGTTGAGGGCCTTGTGGACTTCACGGTCCGTGGTGGTTCGAGTCCACTCGGGTGCATAAAGCGACTCTCCTGACGTTTCCGTGGGTCATGTGATGCGTCCGGGGAGTGGTGGGCAGAGGCCGGAGAGTCTGAGCTTGGCGAGGGCGATGAGCGCCTCTGGGGTGTGGAAGGCGAAGGCGCGGCGGGTGATCAGGCGGATGGTCGTGTTCGTTGCCTCAACGCGGGCGTTCGATAGCTCGTGTTCGATCGCGGCGACGATCCCTGGGCGCTGGGCGGTGATCGTCTTTGCGAGCTTCACGAACGATGGGAGGCGACATCGTTTGGCCCACGCGGTCCAGCGGTCCAGCAGAGCGATTGCTGTCTCGGCCGGTAGCCGGTAGATCTGGCGCAGCTGCTCCTTCAGGAGGTAGGCGCGGTAGAGACGGCGGTTGGTGTGCTGGATCTCCGCGAGCTTTGCCTGCTGGCGGCCTGTGAGGTTCTCCGGGTTCTTCCAGAGCGCGTAACGGGCGCCCTTCAGGCGGTGAGCGAGCTGGTCTTGGCCATCGCGGCGTGCCTGGTTCCAGACGTCGCGGCGGACCTGGTCCAGCGCGTCGGTCGCGCCCTGCACGACGTGGAACGCGTCGATGCACAGCACGGCGTTTGGGCAGCGCTCGGCCACCGGTCCCGCGATCCAGGCGGCCATATCGGCCGAGACCAGCCGGATCTGCTCACAGCGCTCCTTGCCGAGCTCATCCAGGAAGCTCAACACGGTCTTGCGGTCCCGTCCCGGGGCAGCCCATATGAGCCGGCCGGTGTCGTGATCTATGACCACGGTGATGTAGCGCTGCCCACGACGGTGGGATATCTCATCGATCCCGATCCGCTGCAGGCCAGCGAGTAGGTCTATCTCCCGGCCAGTGTCGGCAACG